>Ga0209379_10000030_pt1 | contig 284255 bp, 207 predicted proteins | sample tdDd001_FD_187124 | JGI IMG/M metagenome (GOLD analysis project Ga0209379, IMG submission 187124) | Marine sediment microbial communities from the Atlantic coast under amendment with organic carbon and nitrate - tdDd00.1 (SPAdes)... | ecosystem: Environmental > Aquatic > Marine > Coastal >... | reverse complement strand
CAATAGCGCTGTGGTCCCACCTGACTCCATTCCGAACTCAGAAGTGAAACGCAGTAGCGCCGATGGTAGTGTGGGAGGTCCCATGTGAGAGTAGGACATTGCTAAACACCTATTAGAGAAGCCCGATTCGAATGAGTCGGGCTTTTTGCTGTCTAAAATTTGATAAATAAATAGCTAGCCTACAAGCAGTATGGAATTTGTGGGAAATATTAATGAACAGGGAGAGCATTATTAGGGATTTTGTCATCTTATTAGGTAATATTCTCTTAAACAATCTCACGTGATTGGTGTTACATTAGTTTTTGAGTACAATAGAGCACTTTTAATAATTCATACTATAGATGTTTATGCGCTCCGAACAGCAGTACTCTTTACAGGACAGTAATAGCTTTCAGGTTGAGTCTATTACCCCGGCAATCTATTACCCCGAATCATTATCTGATCTGCAAGAGCTTGCAATTAATATTGAGCCCCCTTATTACATTATTGGTGAAGGTAGTAATACACTTTTTGTTGATCAACAAGCTCCAGCTATCATCAAGCCTTTATTCCATGGAATTGAAATAGAGGAGCAAGCTAAAAACTATCAGGTGACCGTTGGGGCAGCAGAGAATTGGCATGAATTCGTAGGTTACTGCATTAGTCAGGGAATTAACGGCCTAGAGAACTTAGCACTTATACCTGGTAGTGTTGGAGCAGCCCCAGTACAAAATATTGGTGCTTACGGTGTTGAAATGTCGGACTTTTGTCAAGAAGTAGAATATTTTGATTTAATGACAAAAACTCCTCATATTATAACTAAAGCGCAGTGTCAGTTTTCTTATCGTAATAGCATATTTAAAGGGTCGTTACACGGAAGAGCTATCATTACTAAAGTGGTGTTTTCATTTCCAAAGCAATGGCAGGCAAACCTCAGCTATAATGGTTTAGACCTTTTACCTGAAACGGCAACAGCACAACAAGTTATGGCACAGGTTATAAAGGTACGACAAGAAAAGCTGCCTGATCCTACTAGCCTACCTAATGCAGGTAGCTTCTTCAAAAACCCTGTTGTTTGTAACGAAACCGCTATTGAACTAAAGAAAAAGTATCCAAATATACCTGTTTACCCTCAAAAAGATGGAAGTATTAAGCTTGCTGCAGGCTGGTTAATAGAACAGGCAGGTCTTAAGGGTTACAAAGTCAATGATGTTGGCGTTCATGAAAAGCAGGCGTTAGTACTAGTTAATTATCAAAGTGATAGTGGGCAGAATATATTAAGCCTAGCTTATTATGTACAAGAGCAAGTAAATAAAAAATTTAATATATTGTTAACTCCTGAAGTACGTTTGATCAGTAAGCAAGGCGAAAAAGAGTTTACAGAATTGTGTGTTTAAATAGCAGAATATATTATGGCAAAAGCAATAAGAGAACATTTGATAAACGTACTTGCCAAGGGCGAGTTTGTGTCTGGTCAGTTACTTGGGGATCAACTAAATATTAGTCGAACATCTATTTCAAAACATATCAATGCATTAATAGGTATGGGGTTAGATATTTATAGTGTTACAGGGAAAGGCTACCGATTAGCAAAACCATTAAATCTGTTGAGTAGAAGTGAAATAGTTAATCAATTACCTAAAGACTCCCAAATCCCTGCTATTGAAGTCCATAGCTTAATTGATTCTACTAATAATTACTTGATGCGTCGTTTGCCAAATCAAGTATCACAGGGGCAAGTATGTTTAGCGGAATATCAAAGTGCAGGCCGTGGAAGAAGAGGAAGACAATGGATCTCTCCTTTTGGTTCTCAAATATATTTATCTATGTATTGGTACTTAGAGCAAGGATTGTCAGCTGCAATGGGATTAAGTTTAGTGACAGCACTAGCGGTGAGTGATGCGATATTTTCGCTTACCAATATTAAAGTTCAGTTGAAGTGGCCCAACGATATATATATAGATGGGGTTAAGTTAGCGGGCATTTTAATTGATCTTGATGGCCAAGCATTAGAGCCAAGTCACAGTATTATCGGCATAGGACTAAACTTAAATATTCCTGAGCAATCAGCACAGCAAATAGATCAACAGTGGACAGATTTGCAAAGTCACTACCATACAGTGATTGATAGAAACGCATTAAGTGCTCATTTGATTTATTGTTTATTGAAAAGATTAGAGCAACATCAAAATGAAGGCTTAGCCTCAATGCTTGAACAATGGCATGAACAAGATTATTACCTGAATAAGCGAGTTAAACTGTTAACAGGTGAGCGAGTCACCAAAGGAATTTGCCGAGGAATAAATGGTCAAGGTGCTCTAATGCTAGAAGTCGATGGGCAAGTAAAGCCGATTTATGGTGGTGAAGTTAGCTTGAGAGGCGATGAATGATTGCTTTACTTGATATTGGTAACTCTCGAACAAAGTTTGTTTTTTTCCAACAAGAAAAAGAATTTGATATTAAATCAGTATCAAACAACGAAATAAACAAAGAATTTTTAGAAAATAACTTTATTCATGCAACTAAAGTTATTGTTGCTAGTGTGAGTAGTAATTGTATCACAGACACAATATATGCTTGGTGTATAAGTAATGAAATAACTTATCAACGTATAATCAGTGAGAAATCCAAAGGCAAGCTTACTAATGCCTATCAAGAACCTGAAAAACTAGGTATAGATCGGTGGTTAGCATTATTGGGGGGAGTTAATCTGTTCCCCGGGCAAAATATCTTAATTATAGATGCTGGAACAGCAACTACTTTTGACTTATTAGCCGCGAATGGTCAGCATCAGGGCGGATGGATATTAGCGGGGATAGATTTGCTTATTAATAGCTTAGTAGAGAATACCGCACAATTAACTGCTAAAGATGAAGAAAAGGTTAGTTTTTGCTTTGGGGAAAGTACATCTGCCAATATTCATAATGCTGCATGGGGAGCGACAGTAGGGGCTTTAAATTTGGCCATTGAACAAAGTGAACAAAAAGGACTTACACTCGATAAAATAGTATTAACAGGAGGGAATGCCAAGTTGCTCTCCTCATTATTGAAAGTAGAAAATAAAGTGGTGGATGACTTAATTTTTATAGGCCTAAAGGCTTATATTTAACATTAACCTTACTATGCAGTTGCTGTTTTTGAGTAAAAAAACACCAAACTCACAAGATTGAAAGGCGAAAGTGGCAAAAACATTAATTTTTTTGTGTTTTGTACTTGCAAGGGGCAAAACATTACTCTAGAATTCGCACCACTTAATGTAGTGCCGACTTAGCTCAGTTGGTAGAGCAACTGACTTGTAATCAGTAGGTCGCCAGTTCGACTCCGGCAGTCGGCACCATTAATACTACTTCAACTGAGTTGAGTAGGTAAAAATATTGGAGGGGTTCCCGAGTGGCCAAAGGGATCAGACTGTAAATCTGACGGCTCCGCCTTCGGTGGTTCGAATCCACCTCCCTCCACCATATTTTTAGCTTATGCTTTTAAATGAAGCGTAAACTTTAATAACAGAGATAATCTGATAGAGAGCGCGGGTGTCGTATACTGGCTATTACCTCAGCCTTCCAAGCTGATGAAGCGGGTTCGATTCCCGCCACCCGCTCCAATCTTTGTGATTTAATGCTGATATGGCTCAGTTGGTAGAGCGCACCCTTGGTAAGGGTGAGGTCGGCAGTTCGAATCTGCCTATCAGCACCATTCCTTAGATCTATCTATCCTCATTATCTTAAGTAAACTGTAAATTTTAACCAGTAAGACTAATTACTATACCCAGAGGCATTTTAAAATGGCTAAAGAAAAATTTGAACGTACGAAACCACATGTAAACGTTGGTACAATCGGCCACGTTGACCACGGTAAAACAACTTTAACAGCCGCTATCTCTGCGGTATTAACTAAAGTTCACGGTGGTGAAGTAAAAGATTTCTCACAAATCGATAACGCACCAGAAGAGCGTGATCGTGGTATTACAATCAACACTTCTCACATTGAGTATGATACAGCTGACCGTCACTACGCACACGTAGACTGTCCTGGTCACGCCGATTACATCAAAAACATGATCACTGGTGCGGCTCAAATGGATGGTGCAATCTTAGTAGTTGCAGCAACAGATGGTCCAATGCCACAAACACGTGAGCATATCTTATTATCTCGCCAAGTTGGTGTACCTTTCATCATCGTATTCATGAACAAATGTGACATGGTAGATGACGAAGAGTTATTAGAATTAGTAGAAATGGAAGTTCGTGAACTTCTAAGTGAATACGAATTCCCAGGTGATGACTTACCAGTAATCCAAGGTTCAGCATTAGGTGCATTGAACGGTGAAGCACAATGGGAAGAGAAAGTAATTGAATTAGCAGATGCTTTAGATTCATACATTCCAGAGCCAGAGCGTGCAATCGACGGCGCATTCATCATGCCAATTGAAGATGTATTCTCAATTTCAGGTCGTGGTACAGTTGTAACAGGTCGTGTTGAGCGTGGTATCATCAAAGTAGGTGATGAAGTAGAAGTAGTTGGTATCCGTGATACTCAAAAATCTACTTGTACTGGTGTAGAGATGTTCCGTAAGCTTCTTGACGAAGGTCGTGCTGGTGAGAACTGTGGTATTTTATTACGTGGTCTTAAGCGTGAAGACGTAGAGCGTGGTCAAGTATTATGTCAACCAGGTTCAATCTCTCCTCACACTAAGTTCGAATCAGAAGTATACGTACTAAGTAAAGATGAAGGTGGTCGTCATACGCCATTCTTCAAAGGTTACCGTCCACAGTTCTACTTCCGTACAACTGACATCACAGGTTCTGTAGAGCTTCCTGAAGGTGTAGAAATGGTAATGCCAGGCGACAACCTTAAGTTTGTTGTTGAGCTAATCAACCCAGTAGCGATGGACGAAGGTTTACGCTTCGCGATTCGTGAAGGTGGTCGTACTGTAGGTGCTGGTGTTGTATCTAAGATTATCGACTAATCTTTGTTAACATATCAAACCTAAAAAAGGATGCTTCGGCATCCTTTTTTGTTTTACTTGTTGGCTTAACCCAAAACTCGACAAGGTTAGCAAATAATACTTGAGTAAAAAGCTATGCTGAGTATAATAGCGCCTCACTTCTCGAGTATCTCTTAATTCCCAACAAAAACTAAGATTCACCCGACAAGTGTAACTATCGCTTGAGTGAGTAGTTAACTCTCTCTATGCGCTGCAGGGGTGTAGTTCCAATTGGTAGAACAGCGGTCTCCAAAACCGATGGTTGGGAGTTCGAGTCTCTCCACCCCTGCCATTTTATTTAAAGAGTCTACTTAGTGTAGGGCTCTTAACAATCTCAACATAATGGGGTTGTGTGTTTCAAAGTAGACTGATAATTACGGAATAGAAATATGAATGCAAATACAGAAGAGCAACCAACTAGTTCTTTAGATGGTCTAAAATGGGGCCTTGTTGCCTTATTGTTAATTGCTGCAATTGGTGGCAATTACTATTTTGGCCAAGAGTCAGTATTATTACGCGCTGTTGGTGTGGTAGTTGCTGTTGCTGTTGCTGGCTTAATTGCTATGCAAACATTAAAAGGTCGTACAGCTGTATCATTCGCTAAAGAATCTCGTACTGAAGTGCGTAAAGTTGTTTGGCCAACACGCCAAGAAGCGATACAAACAACAGGTATTGTTTTAGTGGTTACATTATTAATGTCGCTATTACTTTGGGGTCTTGATTCAGTTCTATTTTGGCTGGTTGGCTTAGTTACAGGTTTGAAGGTACTTTAATATGTCTGAAGAAAATTTCTCTGAAGAAAGCACAGCACCAGCAGGTGAAGAAAAAGCGGTAAACCCAAAATTACGATGGTATGTTGTTCAAGCATTTTCTGGTTATGAAGGTCGAGTACAAAAAACGTTAATTGAGCATATTGAAATTCATGGCTTACAAGATAAGTTCGGTGAAATTTTAGTGCCAACAGAAGAAGTTGTAGAAATGCGCGCGGGTCAAAAACGCAAAAGTGCACGTAAATTCTTCCCTGGTTATGTTTTAGTACAAATGGAGATGGACGAAGAGTCTTGGCACTTAGTTAAAAGTGTACCACGTGTGCTTGGCTTTATTGGGGGTACAAGTGATCGTCCTGCACCTATTACTCAAAGAGAAGCTGATCGCATCTTGCAACGTCTAGAAGAAACCGATAAGCCTAAACCTAAAACCTTATTTGAACCAGGTGAAGTGGTTCGTGTTATTGATGGCCCATTTGCCGACTTTAACGGTGTGGTTGAAGAGCTTGATTACGAGAAGAACCGCATTAAAGTATCTGTGCTAATCTTTGGTCGTTCAACGCCAGTTGACCTTGAATTTGGTCAAGTTGAAAAGAGTAGCTAAATCCTAAACGCTTTTGAACTCATAAGTTATTAAAGAAACCAAAGCAATGCTTTGGTTTTTTATTGCCTAATTTTAAAACAATTTTAAAAAATCCTTGAAACAGAAGACTTGATTAATATATAATCCGCTGCCTCGTTTTTTTAACGAGCACTAATTGCGTTTTATTTAGTTATTCTATTAGCTCTTACTAACTTGATAACTACTGAATAAATAAAGCGAATTTGAAAACAGGGAAGCGAAACTTACTCAGGTAATTAGTAGCGCTAACTACCCACAATAAAGGTATTTTAAAATGGCTAAGAAAGTCCAAGCTTTAATCAAGCTACAAGTAGCTGCTGGTGCAGCTAACCCGTCACCACCAGTTGGTCCTGCATTAGGTCAACACGGTGTTAACATCATGGAATTCTGTAAAGCATTTAATGCAAAAACAGATTCAATCGAAAAAGGTGCTCCGGTTCCAGTAGTAATTACTGTATACAATGACCGTTCATTCACATTCGAAACAAAAACTCCACCTGCTTCATTCTTATTGAAAAAAGCGGCTGGCGTTAAAAGCGGCTCTGGTCGTCCTAACACAGAAAAAGTTGGTACTGTAACTACAGCTCAACTTGAAGAAATCGTTAAGACAAAAGAACCTGATCTTACTGCTGGTTCTATGGAAGCTGCAGTGCGTACTATTGCGGGCAGTGCTCGTTCAATGGGTTTAGTGGTAGAGGACTAATCAATGGCTAAATTAACAAAACGCGCTCGTCTTATCCGTGAAAAAGTAGACGTAACAAAAGAATATGATATCAGTGAAGCAGTTTCTTTATTAAAAGAATTTGCTACAGCAAACTTCCGCGAAAGTGTAGACGTTGCTGTAAACCTTGGTATTGATGCTCGTAAATCAGATCAAAACGTACGTGGCGCAGCTGTATTACCAAATGGTACAGGTCGTGAAGTTCGTGTTGCTGTATTTACACAAGGTGCAAACGCAGAAAAAGCTAAAGAAGCTGGCGCTGACGTAGTTGGTATGGAAGATTTAGCTGAACAAGTTAAATCAGGCGAAATGAACTTTGACGTTGTAATCGCTTCTCCAGACGCAATGCGTGTTGTTGGTCAACTAGGTCAAATCTTAGGTCCACGTGGCTTAATGCCTAACCCTAAAGTTGGCACTGTAACTCCTGACGTAGCTGGCGCTGTTAAAAACGCTAAGTCTGGTCAAGTTCGTTACCGCAATGACAAAAACGGTATCATCCATACTACTATTGGTAAGGCTGATTTCGAACCTGCACAATTGCAAGCTAACTTAGAGTTTTTGCTAGATGCGCTTAAGAAAGCAAAACCAGCAAATGCTAAAGGTCAATATATTAAGAAAGTTTCTCTTTCTACTACTATGGGTGCCGGCGTTGCCGTTAACCAAGCAAGCTTAACTCAAGCTTAATATTGATTCTTTACAAGGGCGAAATTATGACCTATAATTTCGCCCCTTAAATTTTGGTAGGAGTTGTTTATTTCTGCTTTCATTAGTAGATAGAATGAACAACCCCCGTCCAAGACCGTAGGTGTTATTGCTTCTTCTGATTTAATAACTTAATTCTCCTACGTAGATGGTGATTACCCAGTATTTCCTAAATTCTGGTCCTCGCCGTAATGGCCTAGAATACAATTATGCATTCTAGGGATTGTAAATACCGGTGCTTATAAATTAGATGCCCGGTGAACCAGGAGTTAAAGCCAATGGCTATCAATCTTGATGACAAAAAAGCAATTGTTGCTGAAGTTCAAGAAGCTGCCGCTGGCGCTCAATCAGCTGTAGTCGCGGATGCCCGCGGTGTTACAGTTGAAGCAATTACTGTATTGCGTAAGCAAGCACGTGAAAATGGTGTATGGATGAAAGTTGTCCGTAACACATTAGCACGTCGTGCAGTAGAAGGTACTGAATTTGAATGTGTTTCTGACACATTTAAAGGTCCTTCATTAATTGCATTTTCAAGCGAGCACCCAGGTGCTGCTGCACGTTTATTCTCAGACTTTGCTAAAACAAATGACAAGTTTGAATTAAAAGCAGCTGCATTCGAAGGTAATGTTGTAGACGTAAATATGTTAGCTAAGCTACCAACTTACGACGAAGCAATTGCACGTTTAATGAGCGCTATGAAAGAAGCATCTGCCGGCAAATTATGCCGTACGATTGCTGCAGTTCGCGATCAGAAAGAACAAGAAGCCGCTTAATTTTTATAACCTTATTGGTAAAATTAAACGTACTTTTTGTATTAATAGTTATTCAAACAGCACTTTATGTTTTAACAGAATTAAAACAAAGGCTGTTTCTTAAAAACAGGAAATTTTATAATGTCTATTTCTAAAGACGATATCCTAAATGCTATTGCTGAAATGTCAGTAATGGACGTAGTTGAACTAATCGAAGCAATGGAAGAGAAGTTCGGCGTATCTGCTGCTGCTGCTGTTGCTGTTGCTGGCGGTGACGCTGGTGGTGCTGCTGAAGAGCAAACTGAATTCGACGTAATCTTAACTGGTTTCGGTGAGAAGAAAGTTGCAGTAATCAAAGCAGTTCGTGGCGCTACAGGTTTAGGCCTTAAAGAAGCTAAAGATTTAGTTGAATCAGCTCCTAAAGCACTTAAAGAAGGTGTTGACAAAGCTGAAGCTGAAGAGCTTAAGAAAACTCTTGAAGAAGCTGGTGCTTCTGTTGAGATCAAATAATCTGTTTTTAAACAGATTATTTGCCTGAAAAGGCAATGGCTGGTGATTTAAACGTCACCGGCCTTTTTGCGCTTTTTTTGATGGGAAATTCTATTTTTTTATCCAAAAACAGTGCATTATTTAGTGTTGAGTAATTTTGATGAAATTACTCTGTAGTATTTAGACGTAAATACTACAGCAATACCCTGCTTAGCTAGATAGTATCCGCTAGGCAGATTTGGCCAAAACCAGCAAGCTGAGGAACCCCATGGCTTACTCATACTTTGAGAAAAAGCGAATTAGAAAGGACTTTGGTAAAAGTGCACAGGTAATGGAATATCCATTCTTGTTGTCCATTCAACTCGATTCTTTCCGCAAGTTTATTGATATTGATCCGACAGGTGAAACCGGTCTAGAGGCTGCTTTCCGTTCTATTTTCCCAATTAAAGCTTATTCAGGTAGCTCAGAATTACAATATGTAAGCTATCGTTTAGGTGAACCGTTATTTGATGTGAAAGAATGTCAAATACGTGGTGTTACTTATTCAGCACCATTACGCGTTAAATTACGCTTAGTGGTATACGATAAAGACGCTCCGGCAGGTACTGTAAAAGATATCAAAGAGCAAGAAGTGTACATGGGTGAAATCCCGTTGATGACAGATAATGGTACTTTTGTAATTAATGGTACTGAGCGTGTTATCGTTTCACAATTACACCGTTCTCCAGGTGTATTCTTTGATCACGATAAAGGTAAAACGCACTCATCGGGTAAAGTTTTATATAACGCTCGCGTTATTCCTTACCGTGGTTCTTGGTTAGATTTCGAATTCGATCCAAAAGATAACTTATTTGTTCGTATAGATAGACGTCGTAAATTACCTGCGTCAATTATCTTAAGAGCATTAGAGTATTCTACAGAAGAAATTTTAGATATTTTCTATGACACAACTAACTTTGAAATCAAAGGTGATAAGTTGGTTATGGATCTTATCCCTGAGCGCCTTCGTGGTGACACTGCAACCTTCGATATTTCAATCAAGAAGGGTGAAGTTTTAGTTGAGTCTGGTCGTCGTATCACAGCACGTCATATTCGTGCATTGACTAAAGCAAATGTAGACAAGTTAGAAGTACCAGCGGAATATATCGTTGGTAAAGTATTATCGAAAGCTTATATTGATGAATCGACTGGTGAAGTAATTGCGGAAGCGAATGCTGAAATCACTTTAGAATTATTAGCTGAGCTTAGCCAAGCAGGCCATAAAATTTTATCTACACTATACATGAACGAATTTGATGTTGGTTCATATATGTCAGATACCTTACGTGTAGATAGCTCAACTAACCGTTTAGAAGCATTAGTTGAAATTTATCGTATGATGCGCCCAGGTGAGCCACCAACAAAAGATGCGGCTGAAACCTTATTCGGTAACTTATTCTTCTCATCAGAGCGTTATGACTTATCGACTGTTGGTCGTATGAAGTTTAACCGCCGTGTTGGTAATGAAGATGGTCAAGCTGAAGATACAGGTGCTGGTGTATTATCAAACGATGACATCATTTCAGTAATGAAAACCTTAATCGACATTCGTGACGGTAAAGGTGAAGTTGATGATATTGACCATTTAGGTAACCGTCGTATTCGTTCTGTGGGCGAAATGGCAGAAAACCAATTCCGTGTTGGTCTTGTTCGTGTAGAGCGTGCTGTACGTGAGCGTTTAAGTCTTGGTGATTTAGATGCAGTTATGCCACAAGATTTAATCAATGCGAAACCTATTTCTGCTGCAGTGAAAGAGTTCTTTGGCTCATCACAATTGTCACAGTTTATGGATCAGAACAACCCGTTATCAGAAGTAACGCATAAGCGCCGTATCTCTGCATTAGGCCCAGGTGGTTTAACGCGTGAACGTGCTGGTTTTGAAGTTCGAGATGTTCACCCAACTCACTATGGTCGTGTTTGTCCAATCGAAACGCCAGAAGGTCCAAACATTGGTTTGATCAACTCGCTTTCATGTTATGCACGTACTAACGATTATGGCTTCTTAGAAACGCCTTATCGTAAAGTTGTTGACGGATTAGTAACCGACGATATTGATTACTTATCAGCAATTGAAGAGGGTAACTTTGTTATCGCTCAGGCAAATGCTGAACGTGATGACAACAACAAGTTAACTGAAGATTTAGTTAACTGTCGTCATAAAAATGAATTTACACTGAAATCTTCTGCTGAAGTTCAGTATATGGATGTATCTCCACAGCAAATTATCTCTGTGGCTGCATCACTAATTCCATTCCTAGAGCATGATGATGCTAACCGTGCCTTAATGGGCTCGAACATGCAACGTCAAGCGGTTCCAACATTGAAAGTGGATAAGCCACTTGTTGGTACTGGTATGGAAAAAACAGTTGCTGTTGACTCTGGTGTTACCGCCGTTGCTAAACGTGGTGGTGTTGTGAGCTATGTTGATGCTTCTCGCATTGTAGTTAAAGTTAACGAAAATGAAATGCACGCTGGTGAAGCGGGTATTGATATTTATAACTTAACTAAGTACACACGTTCTAACCAAAATACTTGTATCAACCAACGTCCAGTGTGTCGTATGGGTGAGCCAGTTGTACGTGGTGATGTATTAGCAGACGGTCCTTCAACAGATATGGGTGAATTGGCTTTAGGTCAAAATATGCGTATCGCTTTCATGCCGTGGAATGGTTACAACTTTGAAGATTCGATGTTGTTATCTGAGCGCGTTGCTATGGAAGATAGATTCACTACTATTCATATCCAAGAGTTAACCTGTATTGCGCGTGATACTAAGCTAGGTAGTGAAGAAATTACTGCTGATATTCCAAATGTAGGTGAGTCTGCTTTAGCTAAACTAGATGAAGCGGGTGTTGTTTATATTGGTGCAGAAGTTAATGGTGGCGACATCTTAGTGGGTAAAGTTACTCCTAAAGGTGAAACTCAATTAACACCAGAAGAAAAATTACTACGTGCTATCTTTGGTGAAAAAGCGGCTGATGTTAAAGACAGCTCTTTACGTGTACCTAACTCAGTTAAAGGTACTATCATCGATGTGCAAATCTTCACCCGTGATGGTGTAGAGAAAGATGCGCGTGCAATCGAAATCGAAGAAATGCAACTTAAAGAAGTTAAGAAAGATCTTGGCGATGAATTAAGCATTTTAGAAGATGGCATTTTTGCTCGTACTAAGAAATTATTACTTTCTGCAGGCTTAAATGAAGCTGATTTAACTGGTATGTCTCGTGATAAGTGGTTAACACAAAACTTATCTGATGAAGACCAGCAAGCAGAGCTTGAGAAAATTGCTGAGCAATACGACAACATTAAAGAAGATTTCGATAAGAAATATGAAATTAAGCGTCGTAAGATCACTCAAGGTGATGACTTGCAACCTGGTGTACTGAAAATTGTTAAAGTATACCTAGCTGTTAAACGTCGTATCCAACCGGGTGATAAAATGGCTGGTCGTCATGGTAACAAGGGTGTTATTTCAAACGTAGTACCTGTAGAAGATATGCCATACGATGAGCACGGTGTACCAGTTGATATCGTACTAAACCCATTGGGTGTACCTTCACGTATGAACATTGGTCAGATCTTAGAAACTCACTTAGGTATGGCAGCTCGCGGTATCGGTGAAAAGATCAACCGCATGCTAGAAGCGCAACAAGAAATTCACAAACTACGTAACTTCTTACAAGAAGTCTATAACGTAGGTGAATCTCGTCAGGAAGTTGATATTGCAAGCTTCTCTGATGAAGAAGTCATGCGTTTAGCCGGCAACTTACGTGCAGGTCTTCCTATTGCAACACCAGCATTTGACGGTGCAGCAGAGAAAGAAATTAAAGAACTATTCAAATTAGCAGATATGCCAGAAAGCGGTCAGTTCAATTTAACTGACGGTCGTACTGGTCGTAAATTTGAACGTCCTGTAACGGTAGGTTACATGTATATGTTAAAACTAAACCACTTAGTTGATGACAAAATGCATGCCCGTTCTACTGGTTCTTATTCACTTGTAACTCAGCAACCACTAGGTGGTAAAGCTCAGTTCGGTGGTCAGCGTTTCGGTGAGATGGAAGTATGGGCACTAGAAGCATACGGTGCTGCATATACCTTACAAGAAATGCTTACGGTTAAGTCAGATGACGTTGCTGGTCGTACTAAGATGTATAAAAACTTGGTTGATGGCGATCACCGTATGGAACCAGGTATTCCTGAGTCATTCAATGTATTACTGAAAGAAATTCGTTCTTTAGGTATTAACATTGAATTAGATGAAGATTAATACCTAGAACCTAGGAAATTAAAGCTGAACGCTGATTTATCAACTTGGTAATCAGCGAGGCAGTAAGCGAAGAAGGCAAAGGTTTTGCCTTCTTCTAAAGATTTAACTCCGACAGGAGAAGAGTGTGAAAGATTTACTTAAGTTTCTTAAGCAACAAAATCAAACAGAAGAGTTCGATGGTATTCGCATCGGTTTAGCATCACCTGATTTGATTCGTTCATGGTCATTTGGTGAAGTTAAAAAGCCAGAAACCATTAACTACAGAACTTTCAAGCCAGAGCGTGACGGTTTATTCTGTGCGCGTATTTTTGGTCCAGTTAAAGATTACGAATGTCTTTGTGGCAAATATAAGCGCTTAAAGCATCGTGGTGTTATCTGTGAAAAATGTGGCGTTGAAGTTACTTTAACGAAAGTTCGTCGTGACCGTATGGGTCATATCGAATTAGCTAGCCCAGTGGCACACATCTGGTTCTTAAAATCATTACCATCACGTATTGGTTTATTACTAGATATGACATTGCGTGATATCGAACGTGTACTTTACTTTGAATCTTATGTTGTTACCGAGCCAGGTATGACAACATTAGAAAAGAGCCAAATTCTAACGGAAGAAGAATATCTTGATGCGTTAGAAGAGCACGGTGATGAATTTGATGCCTTAATGGGTGCCGAAGCGGTATTAGCTTTACTACAACAAATCGATTTAGACGGTGAAGTAGCGCAAATGCGTGAAGAATTACCTGAAATTGGTAGTGAGACTAAGCGTAAGAAAATTACTAAGCGTTTAAAATTAATGGAAGCATTCGCAGCCTCAGGTAACAAGCCTGAATGGATGATCATGAATGTTCTACCAATTTTACCGCCAGATTTACGTCCATTAGTACCTCTAGATGGTGGCCGTTTTGCAACGTCTGATCTTAATGATTTATACCGTCGTGTTATTAACCGTAATAACCGTTTAAAGCGTCTTTTAGATTTAGTAGCACCAGACATTATCGTACGTAACGAAAAACGTATGTTACAAGAGTCTGTTGATGCCTTATTAGATAACGGTCGTCGCGGTCGTGCAATTACCGGTTCTAACAAGCGTCCTCTTAAATCACTTGCAGATATGATCAAAGGTAAGCAAGGTCGTTTCCGTCAAAACTTACTTGGTAAACGTGTTGATTATTCAGGTCGTTCTGTAATTACCGTTGGCCCAACGTTACGTTTGCACCAGTGTGGTTTACCGAAAAAAATGGCCTTGGAATTATTCAAGCCATTCATTTACGGTGTATTAGAGCGTCGTGGTTTAGCAACAACTATCAAAGCTGCTAAGAAATTAGTTGAACGTGAAGGCGCAGAAGTTTGGGATGTACTTGATGAAGTAATCCGTGAACATCCTGTAATGCTTAACCGTGCACCAACACTACATAGATTGGGTATCCAAGCCTTTGAACCTGTATTGATTGAAGGTAAAGCGATTCACCTTCACCCATTAGTTTGTGCGGCTTATAACGCCGATTTCGATGGTGACCAAATGGCGGTACACGTACCGTTAACTATTGAAGCACAGCTTGAAGCACGTTCATTAATGATGTCAACAAACAACGTGTTGGCACCAGCGAATGGTGAGCCAATCATTGTTCCTTCACAGGATGTTGTATTAGGTCTTTATTACCTAACGCGTGATTGTGTTAACGGTTTAGGTGAAGGCATGGTATTTGCCGACACTAAAGAAGCGGAAAAAGCATACCGTACCGGTGTTGCTGAGCTTCATGCCCGTGTAAAAATTCGTATCACTGAGCACGTAAGAAACGCTGAAGGTGAATTAGAAGCAAAAGTTAGCTTGCGTGATACAACCGTAGGTCGTGCAATTTTATGGCAAGTATGTCCAAAAGGTTTACCTTACGACATTATTGATCAACCTCTAGGTAAAAAGCCTATTTCTAAATTGATCAACCATGCTTACCGTAACCTTGGCTTAAAAGAAACCGTTATCTTTGCCGATCACATCATGTACACAGGTTTCCATTATGCGATGGTTGCTGGTGCATCGGTTGGTATCGATGACATGGTTATTCCTGATGCTAAGTACACTATCATTGAAGAATCAGAAGCCGAAGTTGCTGAAATTCAAGCGCAGTTTGACCAAGGTCTTGTAACTGCGGGTGAGAAGTACAACAAAGTTATTGATATTTGGTCGTCTGCGAACGAAAAAGTATCAAAAGCGATGATGGATAACCTATCAAAAGAACATATCAAAAACCGTGACGGTGAGATGGAAGAGCAAGACTCATTCAACTCAATCTTTATGATGGCTGACTCGGGTGCTCGTGGTAGTGCTGCACAGATTCGTCAGCTAGCTGGTATGCGTGGCTTGATGGCAAAACCAGATGGGTCAATCATCGAAACACCAATCACAGCTAACTTCCGTGAAGGTTTGAACGTATTACAATACTTCATCTCAACTCACGGTGCTCGTAAAGGTTTGGCCGATACGGCACTGAAAACAGCTAACTCGGGTTACTTAACTCGTCGTTTAGTTGATGTTGCCCAAGATTTAGTAGTCACTGAACATGACTGTGGCACCAACGATGGCTTATTAATGACGCCATTAATCGAAGGTGGTGACGTAGTTGAGCCACTTCGCGAGCGTGTATTAGGTCGTGTTGTTTGTGAAGACGTATTAATTCCAGGTACAGAAGAAGTGCTGCTTCCTCGTAATACCTTAATTGACGAAACACTTTGTGATGTTATTGAAGCTAATTCAGTTGACCAAATCAAAGTACGTTCAATTATTACTTGTCAAACTGACTTTGGCATATGTGCTCACTGTTATGGTCGTGATTTGGCTCGTGGTCATATGATCAACCAAGGTGAAGCAATTGGTGTTGTTGCGGCACAGTCAATTGGTGAACCAGGTACACAGTTAACCATGCGTACTTTCCACATCGGTGGTGCTGCATCTCGTGCTTCTGCTGAAAACAGTGTCCAAGTAAATAACTCTGGTACATTAAAATTACAAAACGCTAAGTTTGTAACTAATTCAGACAAGCATATTGTTATTACTTCACGTTCATCAGAATTAACTATTATTGATGAAATGGGTCGTGTAACTGAGAACTATAAAGTACCTTACGGTGCTGTGCTTTCTAAAAATGATGGTGAGGCTGTAAATGCTGGCGATACCATTGCTAATTGGGACCCACATACGCATCCAATTATCACGGAAGTAGCGGGTAAAGTTCAGTTTGTTGATTTAATTGATGGCGTAACTATGGTTCGCCAAACGGATGAATTAACAGGTCTTTCTAGTATCGTTATCACTGAAGCTGCTCAACGTAGTGCTAGTGGTAAAGAAATGCGTCCAGCATTGAAATTAGTTGATGCTAAAGGTAAAGATGTGATGATCGCTGGTACTGAAATTCCAGCACTATACTTCTTACCTGGTAACGCGATTGTTAACCTAGAAGATGGCGCAGACGTGAACATTGGTGATGCGTTAGCACGTATTCCACAAGAAAGTTCAAAAACTCGTGATATTACCGGTGGTCTACCGCGTGTTGCTGACTTATTTGAAGCACGTAAGCCAAAACTTCCTGCGATTCTTGCAGAGAAAACAGGTGTTATCGGTTTTGGTAAAGAAACCAAAGGTAAAGTACGCTTATTAATCACTCAACCTAGTGGTGAAGTGTATGAAGAGATGATCCCTAAAACACGTCAATTAAACGTGTTTGAAGGTGAGCAAGTGACTAAAGGTGAAGTTATTGCCGATGGTCCTGAGTCTCCACATGACATCCTACGTTTACGTGGCGTTGCACCAGTTGCTAACTACATTGTGAACGAAGTACAAGAAGTTTATCGCCTACAGGGTGTTAAGATTAACGATAAGCACATCGAAGTTATCGTTCGTCAAATGATCCGTAAGTGTGAAATTCTTGATGCCGGTGATTCTGAATTCTTAAAAGGTGAGCAAGTTGAAGTGGCGCGCGTTAATATCGCAAACCGTGAACTTGAAGCTGAAGGTAAGCAACCAGCTGAATATGAAATGCAAATGATGGGTATTACTAAAGCCTCATTAGCAACTGAATCATTCATTTCAGCAGCGTCTTTCCAAGAAACAACACGTGTTCTAACTGAAGCAGCAGTTGCTGGTAAGAAAGATGGACTTCGTGGCTTGAAAGAAAACGTTATTGTTGGTCGTTTAATTCCTGCAGGTACAGGTTATGCGTATCACCAAGAACGTGCAAAAGCAAAAGCTGCTTTTGATGCCCATGAAGATACAACCGTATCAGCTGATGAAGCAGAGCAAGCACTTGCCGATGCCTTAAATGCTGATTTAGGTTCAGACTCAGTTAGCGAGTAACTTTAGCTTTCTAAAGTCGTTAATTTTAAAAACCGTGCCCTGAAAAGTGCACGGTTTTTTTATGCCTGCAATTCTGCTGTTATTATCAACAGAAGTTGGATAATAACTTGACAGCTTATCCTTTGACCTATAGAATTTCGCGACCTTATATTCTGTGCCTAGTAGACACTTAATGTAAGGTAAGATTTTACACGTTTATAAGTGGGTAATTTGGCAAACTTAGTCATTAAAAATTACCCAATGTTTTAACTAATCAGGAGCTATAATGGCAACTATTAACCAATTGGTACGTAAACCACGTGTCAAGCAGGTTCAAAAAAGTAACGTTCCAGCGTTACAAGCCTGCCCACAACGTCGTGGCGTATGTACTCGTGTGTATACAACTACACCTAAAAAACCAAACTCAGCACTACGTAAAGTTGCTCGTGTTCGTTTAACTAACGGCTTCGAAGTAACTTCATACATTGGTGGTGAAGGTCACAACTTACAAGAGCATAGCGTGATTTTAATCCGTGGTGGTCGTGTTAAAGATTTACCGGGTGTGCGTTATCACACCGTTCGTGGCGCACTAGATTGTTCTGGTGTAAGCGACAGAAGACAGGGCCGTTCTAAGTACGGTGCTAAACGACCTAAGTCTTAACCGTTTCTTTTTCTCTATTAGAGATGAAACACGTTAAGTAAGGCCAAATTAAAATTTTTTAAATTTATATATTTTGGGTAAAACCTGAATAACACGGAGAATTAAGATGCCAAGAAGACGCGTCGTAGGGCAACGTAAAATATTGCCAGATCCTAAGTTCCATAACGAACTTTTAGCAAAATTCATCAACATCCTTATGGTTGATGGTAAGAAATCTACTGCCGAAAAAATTGTATACGGTGCACTAGATATTTTAACTGAGAAAAACTCTGAAAAAACTCACTTAGAGTTATTTGAAGAAGCACTTGATAACATCCGCCCACAAGTAGAGGTTAAATCTCGTCGTGTTGGTGGTTCTACTTACCAAGTTCCAGTTGAAGTACGTCCAGTACGTCGTAATGCACTAGCCATGCGTTGGTTAGTTGAAGCAGCTCGTAAACGTGGTGAAAAATCAATGGCTCAGCGCCTAGCTAACGAAATGTTAGATGCGTCTGACAGCAAAGGTTCAGCGGTTAAGAAACGTGAAGACGTTCACCGTATGGCTGAAGCTAACAAAGCGTTTGCTCATTACCGCTGGTAATCTAGTAGTTTTGATTAAACGTATTGCCTGCTTTAGGGCATATGTCCTAAAGTAAGCACATGGCTAGCAAGAGTTTCTTTTGCTAGCCATACTTGTTTTAAAGGACAGTGTTTTGAACTAGCTTTATTGCGTAAGTGTTTTAGTAAAATATTTACGCAATAAAACTATCTATTAGTTAGAAATATTAAAAGAGGATATCAAATTGGCTCGTACTACTCCTATTGAGCGCTACCGTAACATTGGTATTTGTGCGCACGTAGATGCAGGTAAAACTACCACTACAGAGCGTGTATTATTTTATACTGGTCTTTCTCATAAGATTGGAGAAGTACACGACGGTGCGGCAACAATGGACTGGATGGAGCAAGAGCAAGAACGTGGTATTACCATCACGTCTGCGGCTACCACGTGTTTCTGGAAAGGAATGCAAGGCCAATTTGAAGATCACCGTATCAATATAATCGATACTCCAGGCCACGTTGATTTTACTATCGAAGTTGAACGCTCTTTACGTGTACTTGATGGTGCTGTTCTAGTTTTATGTGGCTCTTCAGGCGTACAGCCACAAACAGAAACCGTATGGCGTCAAATGGAAAAATACCATGTACCTCGCATGGTTTTCGTTAACAAAATGGACAGAACAGGCGCAAGTTTTCTTTCAGTTGTTGAACAATTGAAAGATCGCTTAGGTGCTAATGCTGTTCCTATGCATTTAGCTATTGGTGCTGAAGACGAATTTAAAGGCGTTGTCGATTTAGTTAAAATGAAAGCGATTAACTGGTCTGAAGAAGACCAAGGTATGACTTTCACTTATGAAGATATTCCTGCGGATATGCAAGACTTAGCAGAAGAGTGGCATGATAACTTAGTATCAGAAGCCGCAGAAGCTGACGATGACTTAATGGAAAAATACCTTGAAGAAGGTGAGTTAACTGAAGAAGAAATCAAAGCTGGTTTACGTGCTCGTACATTAGCGAATGAAATCATCTTATGTAGTTGTGGTAGTGCTTTTAAAAATAAAGGTGTACAAGCAGTACTTGATGCCGTTATTGAATACTTACCATCACCTACTGAAGTTGCGGCAATTACAGGTATTAATGATGATAAAGCTGAGTCTGAAGGTACTCGACCAGCAGATGATAACGAACCATTTGCTGCTTTAGCTTTTAAAATAGCGACTGACCCGTTTGTTGGTACGCTAACTTTCTTTAGAGTTTACTCAGGTGTAGTTAAAACTGGCGATACTGTTTATAACCCAGTTAAAGGTAAAAAAGAGCGTTTTGGCCGTATTGTGCAAATGCATGCCAACGACAGACAAGAAATCAAAGAAGTACGTGCTGGTGATATTGCTGCAGCAATAGGTTTAAAAGAAGTGACTACTGGTGACACGCTGTGTGATGGCAACAAAGTAATTACTTTAGAGCGTATGGAGTTCCCTGAACCGGTAATTTCGGTTGCTGTGGAACCAAGAACTATTGCAGCTCAAGAAAAAATGGGTATTGCTCTTGGTAAACTTGCCGCTGAAGATCCATCATTTAGAGTACATACAGATGATGAAACCGGCCAAACCATTATATCTGGTATGGGTGAGTTACACTTAGATATTCTAGTTGAACGTATGAAGCGTGAATTTGGTGTTGAGTGTAATGTTGGTAACCCACAAGTTTCTTACCGTGAAACGATTCGTAAGACTGTTGAAGCCGAAGGTAAATTTGTGCGTCAATCAGGCGGTAAAGGACAATATGGTCACGTTTGTTTGAAGATGGAGCCGCTTGAAGAAGGTGCTGGCTTTGAGTTTGTCAATGAAGTTGTTGGTGGCGCGGTACCAAAAGAATATATTCCAGCTGTAGAAAAAGGCTGTAAAGAACAAATGGAAAGCGGTGTTTTAGCTGGTTTTCCACTACTTGATATTAAAGTAACTTTATTCGATGGTTCATTCCATGATGTTGACTCTAATGAAATGGCCTTTAAAGTAGCGGCATCAATTGGTTTTAAAAATGCTGCACTTGAAGCAGATCCTGTTATATTAGAGCCAATGATGAAGGTTGAGGTAACTACCCCAGAAGAAAATATGGGTGATGTTGTTGGTGACTTAAATCGTCGTCGCGGTATGATAGATGGTATGGATGAAGGTCCTGCCGGATTAAAAATTGTAAATGCATTAGTGCCTCTAGCCGAAATGTTTGGCTATGCAACTGACCTGCGTAGTGCTACCCAAGGTCGCGCATCTTACTCTATGGAGTTTCAGCAGTATAATGAAGCACCTAAATTGGTAGCAGAAAAAATTATGGAAACGCGTTAAGCTTTCCGTTTAAATAGTTATAATTTAACTCAATAGCTAGCTCATTTTGACTGGCTTACTTTTATTTAACAATAAGCTTTTTAACATTTAATTTTAAGGTAATTTAAAATGGCTAAAGAAAAATTTGAACGTACGAAACCACATGTAAACGTTGGTACAATCGGCCACGTTGACCACGGTAAAACAACTTTAACAGCCGCTATCTCTGCGGTATTAACTAAAGTTCACGGTGGTGAAGTAAAAGATTTCTCACAAATCGATAACGCACCAGAAGAGCGTGATCGTGGTATTACAATCAACACTTCTCACATTGAGTATGATACAGCTGACCGTCACTACGCACACGTAGACTGTCCTGGTCACGCCGATTACATCAAAAACATGATCACTGGTGCGGCTCAAATGGATGGTGCAATCTTAGTAGTTGCAGCAACAGATGGTCCAATGCCACAAACACGTGAGCATATCTTATTATCTCGCCAAGTTGGTGTACCTTTCATCATCGTATTCATGAACAAATGTGACATGGTAGATGACGAAGAGTTATTAGAATTAGTAGAAATGGAAGTTCGTGAACTTCTAAGTGAATACGAATTCCCAGGTGATGACTTACCAGTAATCCAAGGTTCAGCATTAGGTGCATTGAACGGTGAAGCACAATGGGAAGAGAAAGTAATTGAATTAGCAGATGCTTTAGATTCATACATTCCAGAGCCAGAGCGTGCAATCGACGGCGCATTCATCATGCCAATTGAAGATGTATTCTCAATTTCAGGTCGTGGTACAGTTGTAACAGGTCGTGTTGAGCGTGGTATCATCAAAGTAGGTGATGAAGTAGAAGTAGTTGGTATCCGTGATACTCAAAAATCTACTTGTACTGGTGTAGAGATGTTCCGTAAGCTTCTTGACGAAGGTCGTGCTGGTGAGAACTGTGGTATTTTATTACGTGGTCTTAAGCGTGAAGACGTAGAGCGTGGTCAAGTATTATGTCAACCAGGTTCAATCTCTCCTCACACTAAGTTCGAATCAGAAGTATACGTACTAAGTAAAGATGAAGGTGGTCGTCATACGCCATTCTTCAAAGGTTACCGTCCACAGTTCTACTTCCGTACAACTGACATCACAGGTTCTGTAGAGCTTCCTGAAGGTGTAGAAATGGTAATGCCAGGCGACAACCTTAAGTTTGTTGTTGAGCTAATCAACCCAGTAGCGATGGACGAAGGTTTACGCTTCGCGATTCGTGAAGGTGGTCGTACTGTAGGTGCTGGTGTTGTATCTAAAATCATCGATTAATTGATGATAAATTTGCGCTAGAGTTTGTGTTAGCGGCATTGGAAGTACTCATTGACTCACGTCAACACCGTGCTTCCACTTTGCTAACCCGGCATCTAGCATTAAATTAATCTATCAATGCGTATAGGTTAATTTGAAACAAAGGTCGCTATCCTGAGCTTGTCGAAGGAGCGACCTTTTTTATTTTATCCTTTTAACAATTTGTGTCTCTAAAGTTGGAGTTACCTATGTCTTGGCAACCAACACTGTCGTGGGAAAATGCACAAAAGCGTGCACAGATATTGCGAACAGTCAGACAGTTCTTTACTGATCGCGGTGTAACAGAAGTTGAAACGCCGGCGTTATCATTAGGGACTGTGACCGATGTTCATTTAGATGCGCTAAGTTGCCGGTATAATTTTTTAGCTGATTCCAATCATAGCCAAACAGCAGAGTTATACCTACAAACCTCCCCCGAATTTCATATGAAACGTCTGCTGGCTTCGGGCTATGGGTGTATTTTTCAAATTGCTAAAGCATTTCGCCATGAAGAGGCTGGAAGGCATCATAATCCCGAATTTACCATGCTCGAATGGTACCGTTTAGGTTTTGATCATTTTGACTTAATGGATGAAGTAGGAGAGTTACTTAAAGAAATATTGAAGTGTTCAACACCAGGGCGAATAACTTATCAACAGCTCTTTATCGAATATGTTGATATAGACCCATTAATTGCTGAATCGGAAGCCTTATTAGCTGTTATTAGCGAGCATAACAAAATCAGCGACTGGTTAATTACCGAGAGCAATAAAGATATTTTATTACAGTTTATCTTTAGTGAAATCATTGAACCTAAGATAGGAAATGTTACGCCTTGCTTTGTTTATAATTTCCCTCAGTCACAAGCATCATTGGCTAAAATCTGTCCTGAAGACAATAGGGTTGCACAGCGTTTTGAATGTTACTTTAAAGGTATAGAGTTAGTTAATGGCTTTAATGAATTGACTGATGCTGACAATCAAACACAGCGTTTTCATGAGGATAACAAACAAAGAGTCAAGTTAGGTATGGAAGCAAAGCCGATAGATAGAAACTTTATCGCGGCATTAGAGCACGGATTACCGCAATGCTCAGGTGTAGCCTTAGGCATAGATCGATTGATTATGTTGGCATTGCAGGCAACTCATATAGAGCAAGTGATAAGTTTTACCGTTGAGCAAAGCTAAAAGTTGTTAAAATTTGATTGTTTTACTAATGTTATAATGTATCAAGTGTGATATTATCTCAAGTTGATTTATAGCTTTATAAAATCTTCGCTTTAACTTAGTCAATACTGTAGAAAATTATGTTAGACAGAATAGGAATTACCGCAACCTCGTTATGTGCATTACATTGCATATTGCTACCTATTTTGCTGCCAGTTTTACCATTGATGGGCCTAAGCTTTCTTGCTGATCATACATGGGAGCATATCTTTTTATTTATGACTGCTGTGTTAGGTACGGTAGCCTTATTTTCAGGGTTTAAACGCTATCATAAACGCTTATACCCTTTTTATCTGCTTTACCTAGGTGTGGCCTTGTATTGGCTAAAGCATGACTTCTCAGAAGCTATGGAAGTTTACTTTATTATTGGTGGCACAGGGCTTATCGTTGCAGCTCACTTTATTAACATAAAATTATGTAATAGTTGCAAGCAGTGTGATGAAGAGACCTGCGCATCAGCTTAACGCATTATGAAAAAGCTTAACTTTTAATATCTAACTCCTTTAGTTTTCTCGTTAACGTATTTCTTCCCCAGCCAAGCTTTTTGGCAGCATCTTGTTTATGTCCTTGAGTAAAAAGCAAAGCACGCTCTAACATTATCTTTTCAAATTCAGGCATGGCTGTGTCTAAAATAGCATTACTACCTTGTGCTAATTGTTGATCCATCCAGTCACTTAAAACTGCTTGCCAAGACGCTGCTTGAGGCGATATTTGAGCGGTTTTCTCCGCTAGCTCACTAGGTAAATCTTCAAGTAAAATTTCTTGCCCGCTCGCCATTACCGTTAAAAAGCGACAAATATTTTCGAGTTGACGAACATTTCCAGGCCATTGGCATTGCTGTAAAAATGTCGCCGCTTTCTTGCTTAATGTTTTTGGCTCAACACTAAGCTCATTAGCAGCCTGTTTAAGAAAGTGCTCGCTTAGCTTAATAACATCTTCTCTTCGTTCGCGAAGGCTAGGTAAATGAACTCGAATAACATTCAAACGGTGGAATAAATCTTCCCTGAACTCGCCGTTATTCACTCTATCTTCAAGATTTTGGTGGGTGGCGGCAATAATTCTAACGTCAACTTGCACAGGTGAATGCCCGCCAACTCGATAGAACTGGCCGTCAGATAACACACGAAGTAAGCGAGTTTGAATTTCTAAGGGCATATCTCCAATTTCATCTAGAAATAATGTCCCGCCATGGGCTTGTTCGAAGCGCCCTTGTCGTACAGAATTAGCGCCGGTAAACGCACCTTTTTCATGACCAAACAGTTCTGATTCAATGAGATCTTTTGGAATGGCAGCCATGTTTAGCGGAATGAAAGGTGCTTGAGCGCGTGGACTATGAGAGTGTAGCGCATGGGCTACTAGCTCTTTACCCGTCCCCGATTCTCCATTAATCAAAACACTAATGCTTGAGCGGGATAAGCGTCCAATTGCTCGAAATACTTCCTGCATTGCTGGCGCTTCACCAATTAAACCAGCTGCTAATGGCGCGCTTTCTTTTTTCTGATTTTTTGCATTTTGCTCTCGAGCATGGGTTAGCGCACGTTTGGTGAGTGTTACCGCCTCGTCCATATCAAAAGGTTTAGGTAGGTATTCAAATGCTCCGCCTTGATAGGCATTAACAGCACTGTCTAAATCAGAATGCGCTGTCATGATGATTACTGGGATATTTGGGTGGGCTTTGCTAATAGAGTTGAGTAGCGACATACCATCGATATCAGGCATTCTAATATCAGAAATAATGACTTCTGGTTGGTCGTGATCTAAGGCTATTAATACGTTTTTTGCACTCTCAAACGAAGCACTTGATATATTGGCATTGGCAAATGCTTTTTCTAACACCCAGCGTATTGAGCTATCGTCATCAACTATCCAAACCTGTTCAGTAATCATGGTAATTCTCTTTTTAGGGTGCTTATGCTTGGCAAAGCGGTAATAAAATAATAAATTCGGTGTGTCCGGGTCGACTGTGACACGATAATTTTCCGTGGTGCTGATTAATTAATGTTTGGGATATGGATAACCCAAGCCCAGTGCCATCGGATCGACCAGAAACCATAGGGTAAAAAATGGTATCTTGAATGTGTGCTGGAATTCCTGGGCCATCATCAATGATGCTAATTTGCGCTGATAATTTAACAAGTTGACCATTAATAGTTTTATTACTGGCAATTCGAGTTTTTAGCGTGATAGTGTTTTCTTCACTTATGGCTTGAATGGCATTATTGATAATATTTAAAACAGCCTGCTGCACTTTTTCTTGATCACACTCAATATTAGGAATAGATGGATCATAATCCCGTTGCAGCTCAATATTTTTTTCACTGGAGTAACTAACTAACTGAGATACTTTTTCAAGCACAGAGTGGATGTTATGGCTTTGAATTTCAGGTAATTGGTTAGGGCCTAGTAAACGGTCGACTAGATTTGTAAGTCTGTCGGCTTGCTCAATTATCATCGCCGTATATTCTTGTTGATCTGGCGTCAGTTCTTTATTAAGTAGTTGGGCTGCACCTCTTAAACCACCCAGTGGATTCTTTATCTCATGGGCTAGGCCTTTAATTAAGTCACGAGCTGCAATCCACTGTTGTTGTTGAAATACTTCTAAGCTAATCTGCTTTTGTTGGTCAATTTGTTTGAATTCAAGTATGACATGAGGAACCCTATCAAACTCAACAGATGAAGCGGTTATTTCTGCGGTAAAACGATGGCTTTCACTAAACTCGATAACAATATCACTATCGGTAAACTCTTGGCCTGTGGCAAGTAATTGCGACAACCTTGCTTCGGTCAAAGAAGTATTGGTAAATATTACATCAAAAGAGCAGCCATACAGTTTATAAAGGCTCTTTATTAGTAAAGCTTCTGCCGCTGGGTTTGCATAACAAATATTTAAATTTTCATCTAGGATCAGCACAGCAGTTACAAGCTGATTGGCCAATGTTTGTTGATAAGTAAATTTTAATTTTTGAATGTCTTGTCTAGTGTGCAACATAAAGCTTCATACCCATATTATCTATGCACTGAATTGGTGCATTGGAAATCAGTATATTAAATAAAACTTTTATTTGCAGCTAAAATGCCTTGTATTGGTGCTAATTGTGGCTAATTAACTGAGGCTCGATGCATATAAAAAGTTACTGCTTTAGACAATGCAATTACCTTGCCTTTTTCATTCAGCAATTGCATTTTTATTTGGTGCTCACCACGGTCGATATTTCTCAGTGAGAACATGGTGTGAGTTTGGGGTTTTAAGTAAGGTTCATCGTCTAAAATAAGCTGGATTTTTAAACCGCGCTTAAAAATAGGTTTGATGCTACCACTGATGTAGACTGAACCTGTGTTATCACGGATAGTTGCATTATTTTTAGGTTGATTAACAACTACCTGGTATTTTTCTTCAATTTCTTTTGTTTGTATATCTAAAACTTGCGTTTCTATATTTGTAGATGACTGAATTACATTACTTGATTTTGTTTTAACTTCTTCCGCACCGGGTCTAGGGGTATCTGAATAAACAAGTTCACCCTTTTCATTACGCCACACATATATCTTAGCCGTGCTGCTGTTAACAGGCGTGGCTATAGCGAGGGTTACCAATGCTAGCAATAATAATCTAATCATAGTTATTTAAGTATATCCCGTTCCTTTAGATATATCCAAACACAAAAATGTGTGAACCTAGGTAATTATAATCTATACAAAAAAATTACAGTTTACCACTTAAAACTATATTTCTTTCACCCACAAAAAAACCCACACTAAGTGGGCTTTTTAAAATAAGAATCAGAAATATGCTTATACGCTGTAGTACATTGAAAACTCAACTGGGTGAGTTGATGTATTTAATAATTCGCAGTCGGCACGTTTAAGCTCAATATACGCATCGATCATATCGTTATCCATAACACCGCCAGCTGTTAAAAATTCTCTGTCAGCTTCTAACGCATCTAATGCATCAGTTAATGATGTTGCAACTTGTGGAATAGCTAATGCTTCTTCCGCTGGTAAGTCGTATAAATCTTTATCCATAGCATCACCAGGGTGAATCTTATTTTTAATACCGTCAAGACCAGCCATTAATAATGCAGAGAATGCTAAATATGGGTTGGCTGCTGGATCAGGGAAGCGTACTTCGATACGTGCAGCTTTTGGAGATGGAACTACAGGGATACGAATTGAAGCAGAACGGTTAGCTGCAGAATAAGCTAACATAATTGGCGCTTCAAAGTGTGGAACTAAACGCTTATAAGAGTTAGTTGCAGGGTTGGTAAATGCGTTTAAAGCTTTAGCATGTTTGATGATACCACCAATGTAGTAAAGCGCCATTTCAGATAATCCGCCGTACTTGTCACCAGAGAATAAGTTTACGCCATCTTTAGCTAGAGATTGATGTACGTGCATACCAGAACCGTTATCACCTACTAATGGTTTAGGCATAAAGGTTGCTGTTTTACCGTAAGCGTGTGCAACATTATGTACAACATACTTATATACTTGGACTTCATCAGCCTTTAACACCATGGTATTGAAACGACAAGCAATTTCATTTTGACCCGCAGTAGCTACTTCATGGTGATGAGCTTCAACAACTAAGCCCATATCTTCCATTACTAAACACATAGCCGAACGGATATCTTGTGAAGAATCAACTGGAGATACAGGGAAGTAGCCACCTTTAAGAGCTGGACGGTGACCCGTATTACCTTCTTCGTATTCTGTGCCTGAATTCCAACAAGCTTCTTTATCATCTACTTTAAAGAAAGAGCCGCTGATATCAGTGCTGTAGCGAACATCATCAAATAAGAAGAATTCTGGCTCAGGACCAATTAATACGGTATCAGCAATGCCTGTAGAGCGTAAATACTCTTCTGCGCGCTTAGCTACAGAGCGAGGGTCACGGCTATAGCCTTGCATGGTATCTGGTTCTACTACATCACAACGAATGTTCAATGTAACCGCTTCATTAAAAGGGTCTAAAATAGCAGAGTCAACATCTGGCATTAGCACCATATCTGAGTTGTTAATACCTTTCCAACCTTGAATTGAAGAACCATCAAACATTTTACCGTCTTCGAAGAAATCTTCGTCAACTTGATGATGAGGAATAGATACGTGTTGCTCTTTACCTTTTGAATCAGTAAAACGAAGGTCAACAAATTTGACATCGTGCTCTTTAATTAAATCGAATACTGCTTGTGACATTTTGTCTCTCCAGTGAGGTTAGGTTTGAATTTTTTTGGTATAGACCAATTGTTATGGCAATTTAAAGCGAAAATAGTGCCAACAATAAAAATCTTTATAAACAACACCTTAAGTTGAGCGAGAAAACTATGCTGCACCGTGTTGGTGCGCTTTCTGTTCTTTTTGGTGCAACTTGAGGTTTAAGGTGATAATCACTATAGCCTATTTTACTTATGTTGCTAATACTCATTTGTGGGAATTTTAGCTTTATTGTTATTAATCAATATTTATCAAGCTTTACTAGCATTAGGGCTCAGAGATAATTGATATCTTTTTAATCAGATTACCTGTATAATGCGCGCCCAATTATAGCCCTATTCATTTATTCAGCTGATTTATAGTAAATAAATGATAGTAACAGCGAGTAACGCCTGTGTTAGATAAATTACGTAACGTCGCAATTATTGCCCACGTTGACCACGGAAAAACCACCCTTGTTGATAAACTACTTGAGCAGTCGGGTACTTTAGATTCACGCAGTGATCATGATGAACGAGTTATGGATTCAAATGATATTGAAAAAGAGCGTGGCATTACTATTTTAGCGAAAAATACTGCTGTTAATTGGAACGATTACCGCATCAATATCGTAGACACCCCTGGTCATGCCGATTTTGGTGGTGAAGTTGAGCGTGTTATGTCAATGGTTGACTCAGTATTACTTATTGTTGATGCGCAAGAAGGCCCTATGCCGCAAACGCGCTTTGTAACACAAAAAGCATTTGCTCAAGGCTTAAAGCCTATCTTAGTCATTAACAAAATTGATAAGCCAGGCTCAAGACCAGACTGGGTTATGGATCAAGTTTTCGAATTATTTGATAACTTGGGTGCAACTGACGAACAGTTAGATTTTAAAGTAGTGTATGCATCAGCCATCAATGGTTGGGCAACTTTAGAAGAAGGCGAAGAAGGCACAGATATGATGCCTTTATTTGACACCATCGTGAATGAAGTGCCAGCACCAGATGCTGATCCTGATGGTTCATTCCAAATGCAAATATCACAACTAGACTATAGTTCATACTTAGGTGTTATTGGTGTTGGCCGTGTTATGCGTGGTAGCGTAAAGCCTAACCAGCAAGTGACTGTTCAGTGTGCTGCAGGTAATGTGCATAACGGTAAAGTAGGTAAAGTTTTTGGTTACTTAGGCCTTGACCGTCACGAAACAGACATAGCAAAAGCTGGCGATATTATCGCTATTACTGGTTTAGGTGAATTGAAAATTTCTGACACCATTTGTTGTCCCTCAGAAGTTGAAGGTTTACCAGCCTTATCTGTTGATGAACCAACAGTTAACATGACTTTCCAAGTAAACACCTCACCGTTCTGTGGTAAAGAAGGTAAGTTTGTTACTTCACGTAATATTAAAGATCGCTTAGAAAAAGAACTTGTTCACAACGTAGCTTTACGTGTTGAGCAATTAGATGATCCTGATAAATTTAAAGTTTCTGGTCGTGGTGAGCTTCACTTAGGTATTTTAATTGAAAATATGCGTCGTGAAGGTTTTGAATTAGCTGTTTCTCGTCCAGAAGTTATTGAGCGTGAAATCGATGGTATGTTACAAGAACCATACGAAACAGTAACCATTGATGTTGAAGAACAGCATCAAGGCGCCATTATGGAAAAAATGGGTTTACGTAAAGCTGAATTAACTGATATGGCACCAGATGGTACTGGTCGTATTCGTATGGACTTTATTATGCCAAGCCGTGGCCTAATTGGTTTCCAAACAGAGTTTATGACATTAACTTCAGGTTCAGGTTTGATTTACCATACTTTCTTCGAATATGGCCCTCATAAAGGCGGTGATATTGGTCAGCGCTTAAACGGTGTAATGATCGCTAACGCGACTGGTAAAGCATTAACTAACGCATTGTTTAACTTACAATCACGTGGCCGTATGATGATTGGTCACGGTGTTGAAATTTACGAAGGCCAAGTTATTGGTATTCATAGTCGTGATAACGACCTAACGGTTAACGCCCTTAAAGGTAAGCAGTTAACTAACGTACGTTCATCAGGTACCGATGAAGCACAAATACTAACGCCACCTATTTTGATGTCTTTAGAGCAAGCATTAGAATTCATTGATAACGATGAGTTAGTAGAAGTAACACCCGAGAGCATTCGTATTCGTAAGAAGTTCTTAAAAGAAAGTGATCGTAAGCGCGAAAGTCGCTCAGCTAAATAAAAATCACTTTATATAAATAATAAAAGCCGTTTGGTGTTTTTCATCAAACGGCTTTTTTATTGCTGCTAATAGGGAAATAAACAGAATCACTGAGGAATAGGAGCAGTCTCTATTAACTTTTTGTTACCAGATTAGCGAGCAAAAAACTGATTTGCCGTTACACTGTAGTAAGAAACGGTCAAAATGAGCTTACTCGTTTGGTCTTCGCTTATTACTATTTTTAGCAAAAGGAGTTGCAGTATGTCCCCAGCACAACAAAAAAAATTACAAGAACTTAGCCTGATTTTTAGTGAGGGCAAAGCCAGTCCAAAGCAAATTAAAGAATTATCAGAGCTACTTGCACAAATTAACAAAGTACATTCTGAGGTACTATTTAAACCAGAGAAAGCAGTAAGCTATATGAATAAGTAGCTTTAACAGCTAATCACCTTTGTAAGTTGCAGCGTCTAAAATTGACCACAAGTGGAAGATACCAGCAATAATAGCTGGGAAAACTAACCACCATAAGGCATAGCCGCCAACACAAACAATAGCAAAAATAAGTGCTGCTACAATTCTACCTTGTACTAGCTGTCCCAACCCCGGGAAAAAAACATTACAAATGGCGGCAATTACATTACCTGATGAGCCCTGACCTGACATAATACACCTTGAATATCCGTTTAAACTAGCACTGCGCTAGTAAATTGTTTGTTACCATCATAATACCAATTCTTTTAAATTTATTCCAAATTCAGTGCTACATGGATGTAGTTTCTTAGAAGATGCAGGGGTATTCTCTCCAGCATACTCTTTAATCAATGTCTTACCTTCGTTGGTCCTGAGCTTGTCGAAGGAAGCCTTTTAACTCTCACTGAGTGGGAAATAACTTAATAGACTTGGTATAATATAAATCTAACAACATAAAAATTATCTAATTGTTAATAAATATGAGTTATATACAAAACATTTTCAATACCATAAAGCATTCTTTATCTTGGCGACATGCGGTGTCATTTCTACATTACTTAGGTAAGCGCATAAAACAAGAGCAGTTAAATGTTGTTGCAGGGTATTTATCTTATGTGAGTTTAATGTCTTTGGTGCCGCTAATGGTGGTTGCACTTTCTATTGCCACAGCCTTTCCAATTTTTGCTGACATTCACCAAAGTGTAGAGCAGTTTGTTTATGATAATTTTGTACCTACAGCCAGTGGTGTGGTGCAAGATTATTTAAGCTCCTTTGTTACCAATGCTTCTAAAATGTCAGCAGTAGCTCTTTCGTTCTTATTTTTTGTTGCTTTATTATTGATCTCTGCCATTGATAAAACATTAAATAAAATATGGCAAACAACTAAAAAACGTCGAATTATTACCTCATTTTCAATGTATTGGATGATTTTAACTTTAGGCCCTATTTTAGTTGGTGGCAGTATTGCTATTACCTCCTATATTGTTTCATTGGTTTCTTTAGGAGTGGAAGATAGTTTTGGCATATCTAATCTGTTTTTCAGGCTCTTACCTTTATTTTCATCCATGGCTGCCTTTGTTCTATTGTATATGCTGGTGCCTAATAAAGCGGTTCCTTTTAAGTTTGCTATCACGGGCGCTTTTGTTGCTGCGGTGTTTTTTGAACTGGCGAAGAAAAGCTTTGCTTTATACTTAACGGCCTTTCCATCATATCAAGCTATTTATGGTGCCTTAGCGGTTATTCCTATTTTATTTTTATGGGTTTATCTTTCGTGGATTATTGTTTTGGCTGGCGCACTAATCACGGCATCTTTGCAAGAATATCAATTAGAAAATCTAGAGAGTGAAGAACACAATAATAATAAGGATAAACAATGATAGCGTTAATTCAGCGAGTAAGCTCAGCCAGTGTCACAGTTGATAAACAAGTCATTGGTGAAATAGCTCAAGGACTGTTGGTTTTTTTAGCCGTACAACCTGATGATACAGAAGCGAAAGCAAAGCGTCTTGCAGAGCGGGTGGCAGGATATCGTGTCTTTAACGATGGAAATGGAAAAATGAATTTAAATGTTAAGCAAATCGGTGGTGAAATTTTAGTTGTCTCACAGTTTACCTTGGCCGCCGATACATCAAGTGGTATGCGACCTAGCTTTACCTCGGCCGCCAAACCTGACTTTAGTGATGCATTGTATCAGTATTTTTGCCAGCAATTACGCGAGCAAGGGTTTAATGTGCCGACCGGTGAATTCGCCGCCGATATGAAAGTTCAATTACTTAACGATGGTCCAGTCACCTTTACTTTAACAATTTAACTGAGTTCAGGTTATTTGAAGAACTCTTTTAACAATTATTTAAAGGTATCTTGCTTAACTTCGTTGTTGTATTGCCAAAATTCTCGCCACCTTGTAAATAGTCGAGGCGGCAGCAAACTGCTTTTTCCTCTTTTTAACCGCTTTGCTAAGTGCCAATGTCTTGGGATTAAATGAATAACGATATTGAGATAATTGGGAACATGAAAGTAATAAATATCATGGGCGTTAGATAAGTGCTGCAAAATGGTAAGGCAAACATTCACTTCATCGTCGCTGGCGTCAGGTAAATTTATTGATAAACAACTCTCATCAGTAATATTATCTATTAAGGATTGTAACTGGTGAGTGGTTTGATTTGAGTCTTGTTCAGTCGCTTGATAAATATCGCATATGAGCCAATCTGAGCTGTCTTTATCTGGCTGAGCAAGCCATATGTCACTTTCAAGATTAGCAATGGTTGTAGGGATATTCTGAGGGTTAAAATAGTGATGAAAGCTGTCGATAACTGTACGGTTTTGTTCAATGCTCAATACTTCCATAGTTGGTGATAAATGTTTGAGAAAGCGTTGTGTATTCCCGCCGCCTAAACCTAGTTCTACTACTTTTTCAGGTCGAAAAAATAACAAAGGTAACAGTATCGCTGTTTGATGAGGCAGAGTTAACAACCAAGGTTTACGTTTGTGCATAACACTTTGAATTACTGCCTCTTGCTTCTCATCGGTAAATGCTAACCAGCGATAATGTTCATTTTCACTGACAGATATAGCTTCTTCATTTTGATTTAAATACAGTAATTTGCCTTGTGCTATATGCTTACAAAGTTGCATAATTCTCCGGTGTTATTATGGGTGCTAACCTCTTGGCGTATAATAGCAAACTCTTAGCCTGCTTATCAGCTCTGGCTTAATATGATTTGCTTGATTTAGCATCACTTAAATAAGGATAGACAATGAATACCTTGCGATCACCTGAAAATGCTGAAGAATTTGAAAAATACTTTCAATTACGTTGGCAAGTATTGAGAAAACCTTGGCAACAAGTGCAAGGTAGTGAGCAAGATGAATTTGAATCGCGAGCATTACATCGCATGTTAATTTCTGACCGAGAGCAAGTATTAGCGGTTGGAAGACTAGAAAAGAGTGATAATCATCAAGCTCAAATTAGATATATGGCTGTTTGTGAAAGCGCACAAGGGCTGGGCTATGGACAGCAAATTATTGCCGAGTTAGAGTCTCAAGCCAGCCAACTGGGTTTTACTCAAATAGTCTTGAACGCCCGTGAGAAGGCGGTGAGTTTTTATCAAAAACTTGGCTATCAACAGCAAGGTTATTCTCATACTTTATTTGATGATATTAAGCATTATAAAATGATTAAAACCATTAATGCTCATCCAAACCATGATCATCTGGCAGCACAGGCTTTGCAAAAAATTTGGCATCAAACCATTCCGTTAAGTAAAGCGATGAATATCCAAATTAGCTACTTTGATGGTGAGCGGTTAATTACCCATTGTGACAGTGAGTTTAATAAAAATCTTCATAACACTATGTTTGCAGGAAGTATTTATACTCTAGCTACGTTAACAGGTTGGGGCTGGGTATATCTCGCATTGCAAAATAGCCCAGAGAATATTGATGGCGATATCGTACTAGCAGAAGGCAATATTCGTTACCATAAACCAATTCAAGGCTTAACCTATGCTAAGGTTGTTGCTGCAAATGTGACAGGAACTCTTGATTGCTTATCACAAGGTAAAAATGCCCGTATTGAGCTAATTACCCATGTGTATTGTGGTGAAAATATCGCGGCTACTTTTACTGGACGTTACGCAGTTTTACCAAAAAATAAAGGCAAATAACGATGAAAAGCTATTTATTGATAACTCTTTTATTTATGAGCTTTGTTACTCTGGCTAAAGAGAGTCATATTCAAGAAAGCCAAGCACAAGAAGCAACTAAGTCAATACAAGCAATTCATCATGTATTAGATCAATACCATCAAGCGGCCGCACAAGCAGATGGGAAAAAGTACTTTAGTTTAATGACCGATAAAGCGGTCTTTCTTGGTACAGATAAAACAGAGCGTTGGACAAAAGAGCAGTTTGTACAGTTTGCTATGCCTTACTTCGAGCAAGGTAAAGGTTGGACTTATACTCCCCAAAAGCGACATGTTACTGTGATGTCATCGGGCTCTGCAGCCTTTTTTGATGAAGTGTTAGAAAATAAAAAGTATGGCATATGCCGAGGCAGTGGCGTATTAGTGAATACCGACTCAGGCTGGCGAATTTCTCAATATAACTTAGCTATTTTAGTGCCTAACGGTGTTGCTGATAAGGTGATAGAGCAAATTAAGGTGTTTGAACAATAATGACAAAAACTCAATGTGAAAACGACATTCAAGGCAGTGTCAGTATTGTTGGCTGTGGTTGGTTAGGCAAAGCGTTGGCAAAAGTGTTACATGAAAAAAGTATTCCTGTACTAGCAACCTCTAGTCAAGCGAGCAATGTAGAGCTATTAAATGAACAAGGGATTAATGCACAACAGTTAATGCTACCCGCCGAAGTAAAAGAATTGGCAGCGCACGAAGTATTTTCTCAACAAAACCTTATTATCGCCATTACACCAAAATTTAAACAAGGCCGAACTGATTATCCAGAAAAAATAGCTCAATTAGTAAATGCAGCAAAATTAAAAGCTCAAGTTAAACGCATCATTTTCATTAGTAGTACTGGTATTTATCAAGGATTGTCTGGGCTCGTCAATGAAGAGAGTGAATTAGAGTTAACCATAAATAAAGTCAGCCTACTTGCTGAAGCTGAGCAAAAAGTATTGGCCTTTAATCCGCAAGCAAGTGTATTAAGGCTGGCGGGGTTAGTTGGCCCTGAACGACATCCGGGGAAATTTTTATTAGCAAAGAAAGTACTAAGTGATGCCGAAAATAAAGTAAATTTAATTCATCAAGCCGATGCAGTTGGTTTAATCATAGCACTGTTGAGTCAACAAAAAATCGCAGGGATTGTTAATGGTGTCAGCGATACACACGTCAGTAAACAGGAATATTATCATCGCGCAGCACAAGCAGTAGAGCTGCCATTACCCGTTTTTTCCACTTCAACAGTATCAGCAAGTAATCGTGTGGTTAGTGGCAACAAAGCTAAGCAGTTATTAAATTACTCATTTGTTTACCCAGACTTACTTGCTTGGTTATAATAATCACTATTCTCCATGATGGCTTTTATCCTTGAACCTTTTCTCAACATCATTTCTGGCTAAGCACAAAGTAAAATTACTATTTATTTTGGTTTGGTTACATATTTCAATACTCGATTTATTCTATTTGACCTATCGAGGTCCTGTTTTTTTGTGGCAAGAAAATGGCCAATTTAAAACCTTGCTTGTGCATCTTTTTATCGCACTGGCAACGGTAGGGTGTTATTTAGCGACTGAAAAACTCACAGCAAAATACAGTATAAAGAAGTCATAGTATGCGAGTCTTATTAGCACCGATGGAAGGTGTTTTAGATCACCTAATGCGTGATTTATTAACAAGTATAGGTGGTTATGATCTCTGCGTTACTGAATTTGTCCGGGTAGTTGATCAGCTTATTTCTGACCGTGCTTTCTTTCGCTCTTGCCCTGAACTAAAAAGTGCCAATGCCTATGGTTGTACTACACAATCTGGCACACCTGTACGAGTACAGCTATTAGGGCAAAATCCAACATGTATGGCTGAAAATGCTGCGAAAGTGATTGAGTTGGGCTCCCATGGTGTGGATATTAACTTTGGCTGTCCGGCAAAAACGGTCAATAAAAGTCGTGGTGGCGCAATTTTACTAAAAGATCCAGATAACCTTTATCAAATTGTCAGTGCCGTTAGAAAAGCCGTGCCTCAAGACACTACTGTTAGCGCCAAAATTCGCTTAGGCTATGAAGATAAAAGCCTTGCCATTGAGAATGCTCAAGCCATAGAAGCGGCTGGCGCGAATGAACTTACCGTTCATGCGCGAACTAAATTAGAAGGGTATAAACCACCAGCGCATTGGCAGTGGATAGCTAAAATAAAACAGCAAGTGAATATTCCGGTGATTGCTAATGGCGATATTTTTACCTTAGCTGATGCGCAGCAGTGTCGAGAAGTCTCTACTTGCCAAGATATCATGGTCGGTCGTGGTGCTTTGATGTTGCCGAATTTAGCTCATGTGATTAAGCAATCCACAGGGCAGGAGACCACTGCTATGCCATGGCATGAAGTGCAAAGTTTATTACTAGAATATACTCGCTGTGAAACCTACGGCGATAAGAGTAAATATTACCCCAATAGAATTAAGCAGTGGCTAAAATATCTGAAGTTACAATATGTGGAAGCTGATATGCTGTTTCAAGAAATTCGCACCCTTAAAACAGCACAGGCTATAACTGAAAAGCTTTAAAGTGTTAAGTCTACTTTTTCAAGCTTAGCAACCAAAGGTCGTAAAATACCCTCAGCAAAAATTGCCGCATAAAAAAGAATCAAAATATTAACGGCGTAAGCGCGATGAAATATTAATGATTCACTGACATTTGAATGAATGGCGATACTACCCACAAGCAACGCAATCAAAGCCCCACCATATAAAAAAGTAATTTGTTTTTTGTATATTCTTGCTAAGTGGTAACTTGCAGGGGTAGCATCAATTTCATTTGAAAATAAGTATTTTAAGCTGGTAATAGATTTTATTAAGCCATGGGGCCCAAATGCGATAACCGTCGCGCTGTACATAAATAGCACCAAGAAAAGTAGGCTGGCGTAATCTATATAAAAATTAATTTCGCCTGCTAGAACAATCAGCATGGCGATAGCTCCAATAATGACTGTTAAGCCCAAAGCAGTTTGCATAATATTTCTCCGTTTCCAATTAACATCAGGGGTTGATGAAATAACGAATAATTCTTTGGGTGAAACATTAAAGGTTCCTGCAAGAGCTAGCTGTGTTTCAGCTGAAGCTTTACCTTCCTTTTCCATGCGTTGAATGGTGCGTAAACTTAAACCAGAGGCTTTTGCTAATAAATCTTGCGACCAACCATTATCTTGGCGAAGTTTTTTTATTTTATCGACGCAAAGATTTTTTGAGTTTGTTGACATCTATACACTCCAATACAGGATTTATTCACCCTGAAGATTATTCAAATTTCACCAGCAAGGATGTAGAGTAAAAAGAAAATAAGCGAGAAATTCATTACGCCATTATAGCGACAATCTTGTGACAAACCATATTATATAAGGACTAGCAGCGATTATGTACAAGGGTTGAAATAAGCTTATTATTTACAAAGTTTTGTTATATCAAAGGACAATACGCCCTAGTATGAGTCAAAAAATATTTTATCGTAATTCATTCCTTTGGGGGTTTATCAGTACTTCCAACGGCTTGATACTTTTCTAATAAACCATTAATTAACTCCATCGGTAGTGGAAAAATAATTGTTGAATTTTTTTCACCGGCTATTTCTGTGAGCGTTTGCAGATAACGCAACATAATGGCGTTGGGTTGCTCAGATAATTTACTAGCTGCTTCGGTTAATTTTCCTGATGCCTCCATTTCACCCGAGGCATGAATAACTTTAGCACGACGAGTTCGTTCAGCTTCAGCTTGCCTTGCAATAGCGCGGACCATGCTTTCATTTAAATCGACATGTTTAATTTCAACATTAGAAACTTTTATGCCCCAACCATCCGTTCTCTCATCTAAAATGGTTTGAATATCGGCATTTAACATATCTCTATTAGCCAGCATTTCGTCAAGCTCATGTTGCCCCAATACCGATCTTAGTGTGGTTTGGGCGAGTTGCGAGGTTGCTTGCAAAAAATCCTCAACATTAATAATGGCTTTTTGAGGATTTATGACCCGAAAATAAATCACCGCGTTGACCTTCACTGAAACATTGTCTCTGCTGATAACATCTTGACTGGGCACATCCATCACAACGGTACGTAAATCCACTTTTACCATTTGCTGAATCAATGGAATAACAATGATAAAGCCAGGCCCTTTGACTTTGTAAAAACGGCCAAGTAAAAAAATAACACCGCGTTCATACTCTCGTAAAATTCGAAAAGCACTGATTAATAGGGCGATGAGCAGAAATATTATCGACGTTGAAAATATCTCGGTAGTATTAAGTATGGTGGGCATTTTTTTGCTCCTTATCATTCACCTGAGCCTCAGGTGCAGCTAAATTCAGTGTTAAGCCCTTGATTGACTCAACCTTAACTTTTTGACCTTTTTTTAGCGCTTGCATTGAATTGGCAGCCCAACGTTCACCATTAAACATGACATAACCATCACCGATGAAATCATCACTAACCGTGACCCAAGCATTGATGACCTCCTCTTGGCCGCTGACAATTTTGTTCTTTCTTGCACGCCAAATAAAACCTAAAGCAAAAACAAGAAATAGTGTTGACATAAACGCGATAGCAGCAATTAATGGTAATGAAACTTTGAAGTAGTCTAGCTCGGTGTCGAATAAAAATATTGAGCCAATAACAAAAGCAGCAACGCCACCTATGCCAAAAACACCAAAGCTCGGTACTATAGATTCAAGTATCAACAGCACTATGCCTAAAATAAGTAAACCGGCGCCGACAAAGTTGACGGGCAATAATTGAAATGCATACATGGCAATAAGGAGTGAAATACCACCGGTCACGCCTGCAACCCCAATACCAGGGCTATAAAACTCTAATAACAAACCGTAAATGCCAATTAACATAAAAATATAGGCAACATTGGGATTGGTAATGGTGGCTAGAAATTGACTGCGCCAATCAGGCTCTTTTACCACCAGTTGTGCATGCTCCAACTCTAGTTGACTGACTTGTTGGTTTATTGAGATGGTTTTGCCATTAAGTTGCTTAATAAGGTCTTGTGGTGTTTCAGCCACTATATCAATAACTTTGGATGTTATTGCTTCATTGGCTGTTAAGGTAGCAGCGTCTTTGACAGCTTTTTCTGCCCATTCGGCATTACGATTTCGTAATTGCGCTAAGGAGCGGATATAGGCAACGGCATCATTTAAGACTTTTTTATCCATGGCTGATGTGTTGGATTTTTCAGGGGAGTCTTCGTTTTTTGGCGCCATGGGAGCGGCAATATTAACTGGGGTTGCTGCGCCAAGTGTGGTAGCTGGCGCCATTGCGGCAATATGACAAGCATAAAGAATATAGGTGCCAGCACTTGCTGCACGTGCGCCTTGAGGATAAACCAAGCAAGCGATAGGTATGTTAGAGCGGAGAATGCTTTTATTAATGTCCCGTAAACTGGCACTTAAGCCACCGGGAGTATCTAAAGTTATTAATATTAATGGGGTGTTAGTTTTGGCGTTAGCGGCAGATATTTCTCTTACTAGATAGTCACTGACTGCTGGACCGATAGCACCTTTAATGCTAAGTAAAGGGATCTCACTATAGCTGTTATTAATAGTTGGTTCTGGACTTTTTGCTGGGCTTAGCTGGACATTTGCGGTCAGTAAAGCGCAACCCAACAGTAAAAATACCTTTGCCCAACGATACATAACAACCCCTGTTTATTATTTAAACAATTGGTCTATTATCATTAGTGTAGTTGACTCTGGTTAATGTGCTAACAAATTGGAATGGGTATCTTAGGTAATCCTGAACGAAAAATGTTAATGCCTATGGTTGTACTACATCATCAGGCACGTCTGTGCGAGTATCGTTATTCGGGCAGGCTCCTCTATGTATGGCAGAAAGTGCGGTGAAAGTAATGGCCTTTGGCTCAGGTGGTCTTGATATTAACTTTGGTTAGCCCATCTAAAACAGTCAAAAAAAGTTATGGTAGCGCTTCTCTCTAGATGTTATCGAAAGATTTTAAAATACATCGGGTGTTATATTTATTTTATTTGATATGCTTCTAAAATTTTCGCTATAGTTCCATTTTCTGTCAATTCACGCATCTTATTTTCAAAGTGTTTTTTCACTTTCTCAATGAATTGTTGCTCTTTTTCAACGGGGGTGAAAGCAATATAAATTGGCGCTCTTGAAACACAGCCAGCATTTTTAATTTGGCCATGTAAATTTTCATTTTTTAAGGTATGAATTGTCGTATTTAGTGTAAATATAAAGGTGTCAATTCTGCGCTTTAATAGTTTTAATGCGTTTTGTTTTACAAAGCGCTCATGATAGGGCTGAAATTGAAACTGCTCTGGATGTTGGTGCATATACTGGTTTAGCTCTTCTATAGAAGTATCTTTGGCAATACCAATAAACAACCCTTTTAAAGATTGAAATCCTTCGTATTTCCATTGAGAGTTCTTATCGACGAAAAAACACATTTTTTGATACCCAATTTCCATAGAAGGATATGTTAAATGGGGGGCCTCTTTCTTGGCCGGTGAAAGTAAAGCATGAGATTTACCAAACGTGACATTATTTATTGCTCTAGACCAAGGAAAATAATTGATTTTCGGTTGGTAGGTTTTGCCAGTAAAAATTTGATTAATAATCTCTACCACATACCCAGGCTGTTTATTTGATAAACAAATCTGTGGGCACCAATCAATTGCAGATATATTTAACTCAACAGCATTATTGTTTTCACTTGCTACGCTTATATTACATAACGACAAGTAACTGATGGATATAAATATTTTTAGTATATAGTGGATGTTTACTTTATATTTCATTTGTATATTCACTTAGATACCAAACAACCCTTCTAAACGGCTTTTAAGTTATCAAAGTACACTCTTCAAACTTTGGATGACTCACATCTTTATTAGTATCATGCCTAGGATTTTAAGTATAGAAAAGTTCGATAAGAATGAAGATATTAGTTTTGGTGGAAGCATGTCGCTCATTTTGATGCATGTTGTTTTTTGTAAAAAGATTATTGCAAATTATTCTTCAGGTAAGAATATCATGGTGACCACTGGTGGCAGAATAAGGTCATGAATAAAGTCACCCTCTATTCTTGTCCATATAGCACGTACTTGCATCAGGGATGTGCCATTAAAATAACCTTGCCAATCTACTGATTCTCCATTAGCCATTTTAACATGTGCGCTAAAGTGAATAAGGCCATTTTTAGGTGTGATTTTATATAGGCCAGTGTCAATTTCATCATCAACTCGCCAAGTTAAAAAGTTATCTTGAAAGCTTAATGTACCAGCGACTTTGAACAAGCCTAAAAAGCCTTGGGCTCTAATTTTTCCTTTAAATACCCTTCCTTCTAAAGAAAGACTCTCCTCAACTTGGCTAGAGTTAGCCAGCGCTGTTGAATAAAGCCATAGCAATAGCGTTAATGCTATGATAATAGCGTATTTAATATGAGAATGAATTTTCACATAACAAGCCAATTTACATAGATTGTTGGTTAAGTATAGAACAAAAAAGGCAACTCAAAAGAGCTGCCTTAGAAAGTATGCACTAGTATTAGTGACTATGTGTAAGGTTATAAACTTGTATTAGTTTTTATAGCGATAAGTTGTTTAAAATATCATCTTCAACTAAATTTGCTAAAGTCACTTTTAGCTTAGGTGTACGCGCCATTTCACGCTTAATGGCAAAGTTAGCCTCGGAGTTACGTGCCCAGCTACGACGGGCAATACCATTGTTTACATCAAACAATAACATTGATTTTAATCGACGCTCTGCAGCATCACTACCATCAAGTAACATTCCAAAACCGCCGTTAGTTACTTCCCCCCAGCCGACGCCACCACCATTGTGGATTGATACCCAAGTTGCGCCGCGGAAACTATCACCAATGACATTGTGAATCGCCATATCTGCAGTGAAACGACTACCATCGTAAATGTTAGAAGTTTCACGGAAAGGTGAATCGGTACCCGATACATCGTGGTGATCACGACCAAGTACTACCGGGCCAATTTCGCCTGCTTCAATAGCATCATTAAAGGCTTTAGCAATTTCCATACGCCCTTGTGCATCAGCGTAAAGAATACGTGCTTGAGAGCCTACAACTAACTTATTTTGCTTAGCGTCTTCAATCCAAGTGATGTTGTCTTGCATTTGTTGCTGAATTTCTTCAGGTGACTCTTCCATGATTTTTTTCAGCACACTTGCAGCAATCGCATCAGTTTTATCTAAGTCTTCTGGTTTACCTGAAGCACAAACCCAGCGGAACGGACCAAAACCATAGTCAAAACACATAGGGCCTAAAATATCTTGCACGTATGATGGGTATTTAAAATCAATACCATTTTCCGCCATCACATCACCGCCAGCGCGAGATGCTTCAAGTAAAAAAGCATTACCGTAATCGAAGAAGTAAGTACCACGTGCTGTGTGTTTATTCACGGCGTCAGCATGACGTTTTAAGGTTGATTGTACCTTTTCTTTAAACGTTTCTGGTTCTTCACGAATCAAACGGTTTGATTCTTCATAACTAATATCAACTGGGTAGTAACCACCTGACCAAGGGTTATGTAATGAAGTTTGGTCTGAGCCTAAGTGAACAAAGATCTCTTGCTCAAAGAAGCTTTCCCAGACATCAACCACGTTACCAATATAAGCAATTGATACCACTTCCTCGTTTGTTTGTGCTTCTCTAACACGAGCAATAAGGTCATCCATATTATCAATTAATTCATCAACCCAACCTTGTTGATGACGTTTAGTTGCCGCGTGAGGGTTTACCTCAGCACATACCGTAATACAGTTTGCTATGTTACCTGCTTTTGGTTGCGCGCCACTCATGCCGCCTAAACCAGCAGTTAAGAAAATTTTACCTTTTGAGTTTTCGCCTTTATTCAATACTTTACGAAATGCATTCATTACAGTAATGGTAGTGCCGTGTACTATGCCTTGCGGACCAATGTACATAAATGAACCGGCCGTCATTTGCCCATACTGAGTTACGCCTAAGGCGTTAAACTTCTCCCAGTCATCTGGTTGAGAGTAGTTAGGTATCATCATGCCGTTGGTAACCACTACACGCGGTGCATCTTCGCTTGATGGGAATAACCCCATAGGATGGCCAGAATACAAGTGCAAGGTTTGATCGCTTTCCATCTCGCTTAAGTATTTCATCGCCAATAAGTATTGCGCCCAGTTTTGGAACACCGCACCATTGCCACCGTAAGTGATTAATTCTTCTGGATGTTGTGCAACCGCTGGGTCTAAGTTGTTATCAACCATCAACATGATAGCTGCTGCTTGCTGACATTTTGCCGGGTAATCAGCAACTGAACGTGCTTTTAAATGGTAGCTAGGCTTAAAGCGGTACATGTAAATACGGCCAAAATCTTTTAACTCTTGAGCAAATTCAGTGGCTAGTTCTTGGTGCCACTCTTTTGGGAAATAACGTAAAGCGTTTCTTACTGCTAACTGCTTCTCGTCTACGCTCAGAATGTCTTTACGTTTTGGTGCACGATTGGCGTCAGCTGGGTAAGGCTTGGCTGGTGGTAATTCACTTGGAATACCTTGCTTTATGCTTTCTTGTAAAAGTGTTAGGTCTTGAATGTTCATTGACGTAGTCATGATTAAAGGCTCCCTTGATTACTTAGCTAAGCTAACGGTGAATGCTTGTGATTTCACTAATGCTATGATGGCATCAATATCAGGTTTTAATAGTCTGTCTTCTTCAAGTTTGGCAACTTTTGCTCGAATTACTTGATGGTTTAATTCAATAATATCTGAGCACTTATTTGGACGTCTAAAGTCAACGGCTTGTGCCGCATACATTAACTCGATAGCAAGAATTTTTTCTAAATTACCTAAGATTTGGTTTAGTTTTCTGCCGGAAATGCTTCCCATAGAAACATGGTCTTCTTGGCCCATAGAGGTTGGCACACTATCAGCTGATGGCGGGAAACAAAGAGATTTGTTTTCAGTTACTAAGGCTGCTGTCGCATATTGTGGAATCATCATACCTGAGTTTAATCCACCTGCTGTTGTCAATAATCTTGGTAACCCGTGTAAACCTTCTAGTAATAAGTAACAACGACGGTCAGCAATATTACCTAATTCAGCCGCCGCGATTGATGCGTAATCAAGCACCATAGCTAAAGGCTGACCGTGGAAACTACCACCAGAAATGGCTTCTTCGCTACTGATAACAATAGGGTTATCAGTGACTGAATTCATTTCAATTTCAGCCAACTCTTCTAAATGATAATAGGCATTACGTGATGCACCATGAACTTGTGGAATGCATCGTAATGAATAAGGGTCTTGAACACGGTCGCACTCTTCATGGTCAGCCATGTTTTGTGAGTTTTTGAAGAAGCCTCTCATGCGCGTAGCCACTTCAAGGTTACCTTTAAATGCACGTGTTTGATGTAACTCGTCTCTAAATGGTGACTCACTGCCTTGCATGCCTTCAATGCTCATCGCACCTGTCATATCGGCTAGGTCTAATAAGTAGCGCATTTTAGTTAGCGCTGTGATGGCATGAGATAAGATGAACTGCGTACCATTAATTAACGCTAACCCTTCTTTTGCTTGCAGGCTCAATATTTCCAAACCATGCTCTGCAAGTGCTTGTGATGCAGGAATAGTTTTTTCACCACACCAGAACTCACCTTCACCAAGCAGTGGTAAGAATAAATGAGAAAGTGGTGCTAAATCACCTGATGCGCCAACGGAGCCTTGCTCTGGTACTACAGGTATCAAATCTAGCTCGATAAAGGTTAACATGCGCTCTACAACCTCAAGGCGAATACCTGAGAAACCTTGACTTAAAGCATGTACTTTAGTGATCAACATAAGCTTTGAAATGGCTTTGTCTATTGGCTCACCAACACCTACGGCATGAGTGATTAGTAAGTTCTTTTGTAATAAATTAGTATCTTCAGGTGAAATTTGTGTATCGCATAACGGGCCAAAGCCTGTATTAATACCATACACTGCTTCATCAGAAGCAGCCATTTTTTCAACTCTTTGACGGCTGGTATTAATTTTGTCTATGGCTTCTTGGCAAAGCTCTGCTTTGATACTGCCATCAGCAATACCATTTACAATATCAAGATTAAGGCGGTCAACACCGTATTTAAAGGTCATCTTAATGCTCCTAAATTAAAAAACTAAATGGCTGCCTAAGCGGTATTTATTACCGGGAGCCGTTAAAATAGCTAAACTGACAATACCTTTGCTTGACCATGTTCTTCGCTTAACTTGTAGACATGGTTCACTATTGGTGATGTTTAATAAGCCACAAACATCATCGCTGGCTAATACCGCTTCTATCTCATGAGTTGCTTCAGTCAATGGCGCCACATCAGATAAATATTCATGGGGAGTAATATCAGTAAAGTCTTGCAGTAAATATTCAGGCACTAGTGCAGCGTTAACATAGCGTTGCTCTAACTGAATGGGTTGATCATTTTCAAAATGTAGTACTTGTGAAAAGAAAACGTGTTCATTGTTTTTTAAATTTAATAAAATAGCGATTTCTTCAGTGACGGCAATTGATTTCAGCATTAATTGTTTGGCATGATGTTTATGGCCTCGCTCATGAATTTCATCACTGATATTACGTATTTCTAATAATGAAGATTGAGATTTAAAGGTGGCAACAAAAGTACCAGAGCCTTGAGAGCGAACTAAAATACCTTGCTCGGTTAACTCTTGAAGGGCACGACGAGCAGTCATACGGCTAACATCAAACTGTTGAGTTAGCTCATTCTCTGAAGGTACTTTATAATGTTGCGGCCACTGGCCAGATTCTATTTTCTGGCAAATATGTTGTTTGATAATAATATATTTGGCTGCTTTTTCATTAGTCTTTACATTAAGGACGCTCATATTATTGCCATTCACTTGAATTAGGTTTAGTTGTATATACAATCTCATAAATATAGGCGCAATGCAACAGTTGTATATACAACTATTGCTAAATTTAATTTTCTCAGCTAAAGTACTTTTTAGAACCCTTAAGCGCGCTTAAACACGGAAATAACAATGCAACTAACTACTCAAGCTTGGCAAACACTCTGGTTAAATGTCAATGTAGCAACCATGACCAATGGTAGTGATAACTATGGTGAAATACTGGATGCGGCACTGGCTATAGTCGATGGTAAAATTGCTTGGCTTGGGAAACAAAGTGATTTACCTGAGTACGATAGTAGTATAGTTAAGGTGGTTGATGGAGAAGGGAAATGGTTAACCCCAGGTCTTATAGATTGCCATACTCACCTTGTTTATGGAGGCCATCGTGCCAATGAGTTTGAAATGCGCTTACAAGGTAAAAGCTACCAAGAAATTGCACAGGCCGGTGGTGGTATTGTTTCAACGGTGAAAGCAACTAGAGCCGCAAGTGAGGCTGAACTATTGGCTAGCGCCCTACCAAGGCTGCAGGCTCTACATCAACAAGGTGTCACAACAGTTGAAATTAAATCTGGTTACGGCCTAGATTTAGATAATGAAGTAAAGATGCTCAAAGTAGCAACAGCATTAGAGAAAGCACTGCCTGTTACCGTTAAACGCACTTTTTTAGGAGCACACGCACTTCCTATTGAATACAAAGATGATGCAGATGGCTATATTAAGCTAGTTTGTGATGAAATGATGCCTGTTATTGCAGAGCAAGAATTGGCTGATACGGTTGATGTTTTTTGTGAAAATATTGGTTTTAACCTGCAACAAACTGAGCAAGTTTTTACCGCCGCAAAGCAACATGGTTTTGCTATTAAAGCCCATGCTGAGCAATTATCAGATCTAGGTGGCACCGAGCTTGCGGCCAAATACCAAGCCCTATCGAGTGATCATGTTGAGTTTCTTTCGGAAGCTGGCGTTAAGGCGATGAGTGAAGCAGGTATGACTGCAGTATTATTGCCCGGAGCTTTTTATTTCTTACGGGAAACACAATTGCCGCCAATTGAATTATTACGAAAGCATAATGTAGCTATGGCTATTGCTACCGATGCCAACCCTGGTTCTTCACCTATTTGTTCGTTGCAGCTAATGCTGAATATGGCGTGTACTTTATTTAGGTTAACGCCAAGTGAAGCTTTAGCCGGTGTAACTTGTCATGCGGCAAAGGCGTTAGGGTTATCAAGCCAAAAAGGTCAATTAGCGGTTGGGTTTGATGCGGATATGGCGTTGTGGAATATCAATCAACCAGCAGAATTATGCTATCAATTTGGCGTTAATCCATTGAATGCATTGATTAAGCACGGTCAGCAAGTTATTCCAGAAAAACTTTTCTAGAAATGTAAATCTGGTATACACTGAGTATTCAAGCTCAACTATGTTGGAACTATCGTGAAACATACTGTTCATTTATTGTTTGTATCGATTTTATTATACTTTTTTTCATTACCAGCTCAGGCCTGCCAAACACAAAACTCACTCTGCATAGAAGTGCAAGTAATGAGTGTTGAAAATAAACCATTGGCTGACATGGTCGTTTATATTGAGCCCATAGCAGGCCAAGTTGTGCCTAACACGCAGGCAGAAATAAGTATTGGTCAACGAGATAAATCCTTTACTCCCTATATCAGTGTTATTCAACGTCATCAAAAAGTCAGCTTTGTGAACCATGATGATATTACCCATCATATATACTCGGTTGATTCAGATAATAAATTTGATTTCAAAATAAAAGCAGGCAAGGCTAACGCCGAGCAGCGTTTTGAAAAGTCTGCTGAAATAGCTATGGGTTGTAATATTCATGACTGGATGAGTGGTTATTTATTGGTGCTTGATACCCCTCATTTTGCTAAAACTGATTCATCGGGTACAGCGCATATTTCATTGGTGCAAAAAGGTCGATATAAAGTGGTCGTTTGGCACCCGCAGCTATCAAGTGTAAATAACCGTATGGAGAAAGAAGCAGTATTTGAAGTTAACACTAACTTAGCTTTGAAATTGCAACATGCCATGGTTGATATCCCCGAGCAAGAAAATGATGATGACTTTGAATTTCTTTCGGATTATTAAAGGACTGCTTTTGTGAAGAGTTTACAAAATAAAATATTTCTCTTTTTTGTTTTACTGTTGTTATTGGTGCAAGCCATTGCTTTTTGGACAATCTATAGCGGTAATAAAAATCAGCAGCAGGCTGAAATACAAAACAGGTTAACCACGGCAGAAACAATATTCACTGAATTGTTTGATAATCGCTTGGCCTATTTAGCTGCCTTTGCTGAAACGGCAGCGAAAGATCATGGTTTAAAGCAAATTTTAAATGATGATACCAGAAGCTTGCTAGTTGCCCTGAATAACCACAGAAAACGTATTGATGCTGATCTTGTTATGGCCATTAGCGCACAAGGAATAATTAATGGTCAGCTGCAAAGAGTTTTCACTCAAGACGGCAAAAGTAAAATACGTCAGGGTAGCGAAAGAAATCAACAATTTCGCTTTAATCATTGGTTAGAGTCTGGTCAGGCTGCACACCTATACCTGATTGATGATAGTTTATATCAATTAAGTTTGTCGCCAGTAAATGTTGGTTTAAAAACAATAGGTTATGTTGCTTTTGGCTTTCAGATTGATCAGCGTTTAGCTCGGGGATTTAAAAGTATTACCAACTTAAATACTAACTTTATTCTTAATTATGATGGCATGTGGCGCCTAGTTGCCACTTCTCAACCAGCAGGCTCAACAGAGCAAGAGCTCGCGTTAGCTGGGCAAATTATTCAAAGTAACGCCCCTGAAGAGTATATTGCTACCAAAGTATTGATTAATGAGTTTGACGAACAAGAGCTTGGTGTTGCCATGTATGGCTTAAAAGCAAACTTCATTGCCTTATTGCAAGAACAGTTATGGGGATTATTGGTATTAGCGGTATTAACCCTGCTGGCATCTCTTGCTAGCGCTTATTTAATAGCCGCTTCTATTTCTAAACCAATTAAGCGCTTGGTTGCTCAGGCTAAAGTCATTGCTAGTGGTGATTATCAACAAACAGTCACCTTAAAAGATAAAAATGAAATAGGGCAACTCGCCGATGAGTTTAACCAAATGCAGCTAGCGGTTTTACAGCGTGAAGAAGCAATAAAGCATCAGGCAAACCACGACTTATTAACCGATTTACCAAACAGAAATGTACTTTATGACAGATTAAAAACACTAACCGCGCAGCATAAAGAGTTTATGTTACTTCACTTAAACTTAAGTCGCCTAAAAGATGTTAATGATACGCTGGGTCATGATGTTGGTGATGAAGTGATAAAAGAGTTAGGTGAACGACTTCGTGCTTTATGTGATACCCCTCACTTTACCTTACTGATACATTTAGGTGCCGATGAATTTGTTGTTATCGTGGAAGAACTGAAGGTAGAGGATGCTGTTGCTCAATTACGCTCTCAGCTAGAAGCCAATTTTAATTATCAAGGTATTAGTTTACAGTTGCAAACAAGAGTCGGTATTGCTTTGTACCCAGAGCATACTGATGAAGCAAAAGCCTTATTACAAATGGCCGATACCGCACTTCACCATACAAGAAACACGGGTAAATCAGTACAAATTTATCATCCTGATCTTGATGTAAATACAGTTGAGCGATTAAATCTTATTAATGATTTAAAGCAAGCCATTCCTGCTGGTGAGCTTGAGTTACATTTTCAGCCTAAAATGGCACTAAAGAATAACAAAATAACCCATGTTGAAGCACTTGTTCGTTGGCAACATCCCACATTAGGTATGGTACCGCCAGATAACTTTATTAGCATTGCAGAACAAACTGGGCAGATTAAAGCTCTCACTCGCTGGGTTTTTACCACGGCCTTAGCGCAATATAATACTTGGCAAACGCTAAACCTTGATATAAATATTGCGGTTAATATATCCGCTGAAAACTTGAAAGAGGTGGATTTTCATCAGTTTATTTGTCAGTCATTGGTGAATGCCAATGTGCCGCCAGAAAAAGTGACTTTAGAAGTCACCGAAAGTTCAGTTGTAGAAGATCCACAAGCAGCCATTAAATTACTGAGTGAGTTTAAACAACATGGTATGAAAATATCTATTGATGACTATGGCACAGGCTATTCATCTTTGGCTCAACTGAAACAACTTCCAGTACATGAATTAAAAATTGATAAGTCATTTGTTCAGCGTCTTGAGCAAGATGAAGATGATCAAATCATTGTTCGCTCCACTATCGAATTAGCCCATAATATGGGGTTACACGTCGTTGCTGAAGGCATAGAGGATGAGTATTCCCTTAATTGGTTAGCAGAGCACGGCTGTGAGCTTGCTCAAGGTTATTATATTAGTAAGCCAAAACCAGCAAGTGAATTAACGCCGTGGTTGTTGTCAAAGTTAACAGACTCAGTGGCAGGCGATAAAGAGGAAAATGCGTGAATAAGATAGACACTATGGTTCGTGGTTTATGGTTGTCACTGCTCTTTTGTTTATCGTCAATTAGCCAAGCGGTTGAGTTTAATGTGCATGGTGTTCTAGATATTAGAGCCACTTATGTAGACTCGCTTAACGATAGCTATCTTGCCGCTGGGCAGGGTAAATTTGGTATGGGTGATGGCGGTCATTTTTCACTGGCACAGGCTGGAGCCGACTTATCACTTGAGTTTGAAAATGGTTTTAGTGCCCATGCAATAGTGAATCTTTATCCTCAAAGTAGCAATGACAATCAAGAAAGTGTTTTGGGAATTACTGAAGCATTTGTTAAATATCGCACTTTACCAACAAAGAATGGTTACCGATTACAGGCTAAAGCAGGTATTTTTTACCCTGAAATATCCCTAGAGAACAATACCTTTGCCTGGGCAAGTAAAGATACGTTAAATTCTTCGACATTAAATACTTGGATAGGGGAAGAAATTCGCGTATTAGGCTCTGAGTTTAAAGTTACTCGCTTAGGGCGAATGGCGAAAAAACCTTATGATTTATCATTTTCGGCAACGGCGTTTGTTAATAATGATCCTGCTGGTGCTCTACTTGCTTGGCATGGTTGGACAATGAGTAGCAGACAAACGTTGTGGACTGAAAAGCGAGCCTTCCCTTGGTTTCCTGCCCTTGAGCCAGGACAAGATTTAGCTGGTCAAGCCAGAGAGTCTGATCCCTTTTTAGAGCTTGATGATAAAATTGGCTTTCATTTTCGTGGCCAATGGTTATTACGTGGCAAAGGTGAAGTGTCACTTGGTTATTATAATAATAAAGCTACTCCATACATGGTTGAGTATGGTCAATATGGCTGGCGCACACGCTTTTTTCATCTAGGCACTCGTTGGCGGTTTAATAAAAATTTAATACTCACCGCCCAATACTTAGCAGGTGACACCTTAATGCAAAGCCATCTAAAACAAGATGTGGTCAATAATGATTATGCCAGTGGTTTTGTCAGTTTAAGTTATCGTTGGCAGGACATTTTAGCTAACAAAAAGCATAAAACTACTCTTCGTATTGAAGATTTCTCCGTGAAAGATAATGATAACACTTGGGGGGATAGTAATAATGAAGATGGTCAAGCCTTGACGTTAAATCATAGTTATCGATTAAATAAAAATTGGTTTTTATTAGCAGAGTATAATGTGATTGATAGTCATAGACCTGCTCGCTATTACAGACATCAATCTATTGATTTAGTTGAAAAACAATTGCAAATTTCAGCCCGTTATTTTTTCTAATTCAATGTTCAGCTAGCTAGCCAAAGTCATTTGTCATTATTTATTAAGTCGAGCTTAGGTTTTTTAAGTGAGCAACATGGCTTTTAGCTCTTGTGGGAAAGTTAGAAAAAATACCATCCACCCCCAACGCCTTCATTGTTTCAATATCTGTTAACTCATCTACCGTGTAAACATACACTTTTAAGCCGCGTTGGTGAGCGTCTTGAACAAAGTGTTTACTGATAAAATCGACATCTAAATGCACAGAATAAGCATTTAATTGCTCGGCAAATTTTGCATAATCGAGGGGGTAACATGCCGTGAGTGCGCCTATGGGAAGTTCAGGCCTTTGTTGGTGAACAGCATTTAAAATATGATGGTTAAAAGAGGAAATTAGCACCTGTTGAGTTTGTAACTTGGTATGCTTAATCGCAGCATCAATATCATTAAAAAGTAGCTCAATATTAGTTACGCCTTTTAATTCAATATTAATAGTGCATTGACCGTCAATTAATGTGAGTACCTCATCTAAGGTTGGAATGACTTCACCATTACCAGCATCTAAACTTCGTATATGGTGATAGTCGTGCTGGTAAATTTGTCCTTTCCCTGAAGTGGTTCTGTGTAACCACCTGTCGTGAATAACAAAAAGCTTTCCGTCTACTTCGTGAATATCAATTTCAATACCGTCAACTTCAGCAGCTAACGCGGCACTAATTGCACTTAGGGTGTTTTCTGGTTTAATACCGCTGGCACCACGGTGTGCAAAAATTAGCATAATCATTTTACCTATTATTGAGTTGGCGTTAGTCGCTATTAGATACATTTATTGTTATTCTGAGTATAATACTATCTATATTAAATGTACCCACCTTTACGCTATGTCTGACAACCCTATCAATGCAAAACGGCTAAATAAATTTATCAGTGATTCAGGCTTTTGCTCTCGTCGTGGTGCTGATAAATTAATTGAAGAAAATCGTGTCACTATTAACGGTAAAGCGCCAGAATTAGGCACTAAGGTATTGCCAACAGATATCGTAAAAGTCGACGGTAAAGTCATTGCCAAAATTCGCCAAGATGGTTCAGATCGCATTTATATTGCCTATAACAAACCTATCGGCATTACCTGTACCACTGAAAAACATGTTCGTGGCAATATTATTGATGCCATTGGTCATAAAGAGCGTATTTTTCCTATTGGTCGATTAGATAAACCCTCTGAAGGTTTGATCTTCTTAACCAGTGATGGCGATATTGTTAATAAGATTTTGCGTGCTGAAAATGCCCATGATAAAGAGTATATAGTGACCGTTGATAAACCAATCAGTGAACGCTTTATTGAGCGTATGTCACGGGGTGTGCCTATCTTAGGCACTATCACTAAACCTTGTATTGTTAAGGTGAAAAGTCGCTTTGTTTTTACCATTATTCTCACTCAAGGTTTGAATAGACAAATTCGTCGTATGTGTGAGTTTTTAGGCTATGAAGTTAAAAAACTAAAACGTTCACGTATTATGAATGTGGAGTTAGGATCACTCAAGCCGGGTCAATGGCGAGATTTAACCAAAGCTGAGATGGCAGAAATAAACCAAGCCGTGGCAGGTTCAAGTAAAGTCGCCAAAGAGAATACCGTTAGCCATAAAAAGGCTAATCCAGTTAATCAGAATAAAGAAATCAAAAAAGTCATTCACGTATCAAAAAATAAAACGCATGAAGGTCGAAAAAAACTATCTATTCATAAAAAATAAGTAATAAAAATTTACAAAGATAAGCTAGATGTTTTGAGTATGAAGCGATAGAATTTCAAGAATAATACATTTATCAATACCTTAATATTTTTAAACAAGGATTTGTTTTTAACTAAAAGTATGGAAACTACATTGCACTCCTCTACTTTCAAATCCTGTTTTTCATCTTTACCTCGCGCTAGTGTTGCAGCCCACAATATTAGTGAACATTTTAAAAGGGCATGGAGATTAAAATGAAAAAAGCAGTATTAGTATCAGCCTTATTGTTATCTTTTGGTTCTGTTCAGGCGGCTGAGTCACCTCGTTGGGATAGCGCTTCACTTTCTTATCAGTCAGTTGATATTGAAGGTGAAACACTTAAAGGTTTTGGGGTTTCTGGTAGTAAGTTGCTCGGTGAAAATTTCTTTGTAGCGGGTAGCTATGGCAGTACTTCTACTGACGTTGAACTTTTTGGTTCAGATCTTGATTTAGATTATAACACTCTGTCAGTTGGTGTTGGCTATCGTTATGCTATTTCGCAAAGTTCAGATTTCTTTGGTGTGGTTTCATATGAAGATATGGAAGTGAAAGCATCATTTCAGGGTAGCTCAGACGATTATAGTGATAATGGTTATGGATTAGCTATTGGTGTTCGCTCTATGCTTTCTGAGCAATTTGAGTTAGCTGGCTCAATTCAATATATTGATATTGCTGATGATTCTGAGACCGCTTTCTCTGTATCGGCTCTATACAATTTTACCGAGCAATTTTCAGCTGGCGTTGGTTACAGTAAAGGTGATGATGTTGATACACTATCTGTATCAGCAGTGTATTTTTTCTAGCTCTTAATCAATAGCTTATTCAAAAGAAAATTTATAGTTCATCAGTGTTCTGTCACTATTGATAAACTGTAAATTTTCTTTTTTTTGAACAGGATGAAATGGAAATTTGCAGTTATACTCAGGAGTACCAATAATAAAAAGATAGTGAACAATGGAATATTCAACGCCTTTACAAAATTTATTAAATCATTCAGCTAGTCATCCAGATAAAGTTTTCTTACATCAGCCAGTCAACCGCAAGTGGCAGGAGTTTACTTGGCAAGAGGTGGAATCTCAGGCTCGCCGTATTGCCAGTGCACTTAAGGCGCAAGGTTATGAAAAGGGCAGTAATATTGGTATTTTATCTAAGAATTGTGCCCATTGGATTATCACCGATTTAGCCATCATGATGGCAGGCATGATTACCGTACCTATTTACCCAACAGCAAATCGAAAAACTATTAGTTACGTTGTTGAACATGCGGATTTAAAAGCTATTTTTGTAGGTAAGCTTGATGATTTAACAGAAGCAGAAGCCGCCATTGATGATAATATTTTAAGTATTGCCTTTCCTTATCCCACCATATCAGCACAAGAAACTTACTCATCTTGGTTAGAAAACTATTCACCGTTATCTGAAATACATCAGCCCGCTATTGATGATTTAGCAACCATTGTTTATACCTCAGGCTCAACCGGAGTGCCAAAAGGTGTGGTGCTCACCCATAAAAACTGGGCATCGGCAGCTAAATGCACCGCAGAAATATTTAATATCTCTAATAACGATCGCATACTTTCTTATTTACCCTTAGCGCATATTGTTGAACGAAGTGGTGAGGCGATTTCCCTTTATACTGGCGAAGAAATGTTCTTTGTTGAATCACTTGACACTTTTATTGAAGACTTACAATACGCTAAACCTACAATATTTGTCTCTGTGCCTAGGCTGTGGACAATATTTCAAACGCAAATTTTATCAAAACTATCGCAAAGGAAATTAAATTTTTTGCTGCCCATACCTATTATCGGCAAATTGATTGCTAAAAAAATTCGCACAGGTTTAGGTGTACAATGCGCGCGAGCATTTGGCTCGGGTACAGCCCCGATTCCACGCTCTTTGCTTGATTGGTATGAAAGAATAGGTATGCCAATTAGTGAAGGTTGGGGTATGACAGAAACCTCAAGTTTATCGTGTATTAATATGCCTTTTTCTCATAATAATCTTGGAACTATTGGTCGACCCGTTGACTGTGTTGAAATGAAGCTATCAGAAGCTGGAGAAATCCTTATTCGAGGTGATGCTGTCTTTAGTGAGTATTACTTAAACCCAGAAGCAACTGCAGAATCTTTTGTTGATGGTTGGTTTAGAACGGGGGATTGCGCAGAGGTCAGTGCTGATGGTGTGTATAAAATTACAGGCCGAATAAAAGATAAATTCAAAACCAGTAAAGGTAAGTATGTTACCCCAGTACCGATTGAAAGTGCACTTAGTGCCAATACCGATATTGGCCAAGTGTGTTTGATGGGCTCAGGACTTACACAGCCTGTAGCACTAGTAGTACTAAATGAAACCATTAAACGAAAAGATAGCGAAGTAGAAAGCAGGTTAGCGCAGACCTTGCAAGAAGTTAATACCACATTAGAAACCCACGAAAAGATAGATCATATTATCATTTGCCAAGATGCTTGGTCGGTAGAAAATGATTTAGTGACCCCAACAATGAAAATTAAGCGTAACCTAGTTGAGGACAAATATAGCGAGTTAGCTGCTAGAAAACTTTCAGGTGATGTTATTTGGGAGGAGGATATTTAACAAGCCGCTAGTATAAAAGCTTAGGGGTAATAGAGAATTCAATATCTAAGATTTAGTAGCTTAAACTTTAACTGACACTTTAGTTCTATAAGTTGTAAACAAGTTTGGTAGTTGCAACAGTCACCAAGATGCCTGCTTAATCGATTGATTTATCATGGCTTTTAAGCCAGCAAAAAATTGCCTTAAGAATGCGAAAGTATTATATTTATCTCTTAGGGGGGAGTAGAGCCCTATACATGGTAAGTTAAAGTATGTTCATTATATAAAATTTAAAGTCTAGAAGCCTAATGGAGTAGCATGAAATATATTACATCTATCTTTCTTTTATTATCATTATTTGGTTGTAACACACCACCAATACCAGAAAAAAATCCTGAGGAGTATTTTTGCTCAAACAGCCTATTTGATTTAAACAAAATTGACGATTTAACAGTAGTTAAAAAGGTTTCTTGCGATATCGATGACTTTACAGATTTAAGCGTTTTGGCAAAGTTAACCAACCTAAAAGAGTTAATTTTGGGTAGTCGTTATACTAGTGAAGAAGATATAGTTATATTTGATACTAGTTGGATATCAAATCTTGAAAGTTTGCATTTGCACGATTTATCAGTTGACGATATTAATTTTACTAATTTAAAAAATCTAACAAAGTTATCCTTAATAGAAGTAGATATTAGCGTCCCTTCCATTAATATTGCTCAGGCAAGTAAATTACAAAGACTCTTTTTAAACGAAGTGAACATTGAATATTTAGATTTGTACGACAATACTGAATTGTCATTTATTTTAATTTATAAAACTAATGTTCGCCATTTTGACTTCTCTAACAACTCTAAATTAGAAGAGCTTGAATTAAGTGGAAACAGTAATGCAAGTAGTGGATTAGAATTAGTTTCTCAACCATTGCTACATTCAATAGATATTTCAAATCAAGGACTCAAAGAATTGAATGTCTATTTACCTAGCTTAAAAAAAGCTTTAATTACATTCAATAATTTAGCAAACATAGACTTTATTAACTCCCCAAACCTTCAGGTACTGAGTTTACAGTCAAATCTAATTGAAGAAATAAACGTTGATAGTAATACAAATCTTAATACGTTAAATCTAGAAAATAACCCTTTAACTAGTGCGACTAAAGAATACCTAGAGTCATTGGATTGGATTGAAAATGTATCTTATTAAGAGTTCACATTTATTAGCGGCTTATATAAAGTGATCCGGATTCCCTTATCACTTCTGCCTTATTGTTTCCTCTGTGTTGGTTACATTATCTAGGGTGATAAAAATGGGATTTGAATTATTTTAGAGAGGTGAACAAGTGTTTAAAAAGAGATCACTCAAGTAAGTGATCTCTTTTAGTCATTTAAGTGCAATGCAACTAACTATTAAGTTAGTTTTATTGATAACTCATCTAACACTTTAACGTCTTCAATGGTTGATGGAATATCTAGCTGTTGGCCATCAATCATTTGCCTTAGTGTTTTACGGAGTATTTTACCCGAGCGAGTTTTAGGTAAGCGTTCAACAATCACCAGCTTTTTCAATGAAGCGATAGCACCAATATCCGTTCGAACTTTGTTTTTAAGCGCAGTGACAAGTTCTTCATCAGTATCGGTAATACCATTTTTGATCACAACTAAACCAAGCGGTACTTGCCCTTTAAGGCTGTCTTGAATGCCAATAACTGCACATTCAGCTACCGCGTGATGACCTGAAAGCACTTCTTCCATTTCGCCCGTTGATAAGCGGTGCCCAGCAACGTTAATGACATCATCGGTGCGTCCCATAATAAATAGGTAACCAGAATCATCAATATAGCCACCATCGCCAGTAACATAGTAACCAGAATGAGTGCTTAAATAGCTTGATTTAAAGCGATCATCATCTTGCCATACTGTCATTAAACAACCTGGAGGCATAGGCAGTTTAATGGCCACGGTTCCTTGCTCATTGGCGGGTAGGGCGTTGCCATTGGTGTCTAATATTTCAACTTTAAAGCCTGGAACAGGGAAACCTGCAGAGCCAGCTTTGGTTTCAATGTTACTGCCTTCAGTTAAAGGCGTTGTAGCAATTGCCCAACCTGTTTCTGTTTGCCACCAGTGATCGATAACTGGTAGTTGAGTTTTCTCCTTTAACCAATAATAGGTGGCAGGATCTAAACGTTCACCGGCTAAGTATAAGCGTTGTAGGTTTGATAAATCATAGTTTTGCAGCAATGCGCCATCAGGGTCTTCTTTTGCGATAGCCCTAAAAGCTGTAGGTGCAGAGAATAATGCTTTTACTTGATATTCTTCACATACGCGCCAAAATGCACCTGCATCTGGTGTTTTAATCGGCTTACCTTCATACAGTATGGTGCTACAGCCTGCCATTAGTGGACCATAAACAATATAGGAGTGACCAACCACCCAACCGACATCAGAGGCAGCCCAGAAAGTATCGCCAGTTTTCATGCCATACACATGTTCCATAGAATACATCATAGCGACAGCGTGTCCGCCATTATCACGTACTACACCCTTAGGTTTGCCTGTGGTGCCTGAGGTATAAAGAATATAAAGCGGATCGGTGCTTTTTACTGGGACTGGCGCAATAGCTGTTGCATCTTGCATTAGTGTTTGCCAGTCATAATCGCGATCTTCAACCATGGTGGCAGCGGTCTGCTCACGCTGATAGATGATACAGCTAGAAGGTTTATGCTCTGCTGTTTCAATGGCTTGATCTAATAAAGGTTTGTAAGGGATAACTTTTTCTATTTCTATACCACAGCTTGCACTAATAACAACTTTTGGCTGTGCGTCATCAATACGGACAGCGAGTTCATTGGCAGCAAAGCCACCAAAAACAACCGAATGTATAGCACCAATACGCGCACAGGCTAACATTGCAATGGCGGCTTGTGGGATCATCGGCATATAAATTAGCACGCGATCGCCTTTGCTAACACCTTGTTCTCGAATTACGCTTGCAAATTTAGCAACTTCTTCTGTTAGCTGAATATAAGTATATTTTTGTTTTTGTTTGGTGACAGGAGAATCATAAATTAAGGCGGTTTGTTGACCACGTCCTTGTTCAATATGATAGTCAAGTGCTAGGTAACTGGTGTTAAGTTCGCCATCAGCAAACCAATCTGTCCAACCCGATTGGTTTGTCGACAATATATTTTTAGGAGGAGTAAACCAAGCAACTCTTTCAGCTTGCTCTTTCCAGTAAGTTTCGGTGTTATTAAACGCTTGCTGCTGTTTTTCTATAAAGCCCATCTTGCCATCTCTCTTATAGTCACATAATGAGATTAGTATAGAATGTCGACATATTTTCGCTATTAGACTTTAGCCTAGCGCCTGAAAATAAAACTGTTTGCTCAAAAAGTAAACTGTTTGCTATGGCGTTGATTTTGCGAGATTAATGACTATTCAACAAGTTTGCGGGTGAGAATTGATCTGTCAGTATACGGGTATTTTCAGGCCAATCTTGATTGTTTTTTGTGTAAGTAATGTTTGAAAAAACTCGCTTAATGTCGACATTATAGGGTTTAAGTTTGCTTTGAAGGTGATTAATTTGTGTAGAATTGATGCGATTAAAGTTGCTGTTATTCTTGGTGGCTAAAATAATGCGGTTACTATTTTTTTGATGTACAACTTGGTAAAAATCACCAAAAACTGATTTGTAAGTGGCAGACTCATGAGCATAAAGTTGACTTAGTGAAAAAGTATTGGCTGTGAGAATACCATTATCACTCAGTAGATTTTTGGTTTCTTGCAAGAACTCTTGAGTTAATAAATGCTCAGGAATGTAATCGCCATTAAAGGCATCCAGTATTATCCAATCGTAAGACTGCTTTTTGAGTAAAGCTCTTTTAATAAAAATGCGGCCATCTTGGTTCAGAGTTTTGATATTATCATTCTCAAAAAAGCCAAAATAGCGACGAGCTACTTTAATCACCGCATCATCTATTTCGATATTATCTATTTTTGCATTAGGAAATAACTGCGTTAATGTGTTCGACATTGTGCCGCCACCTAGCCCAATAATAAGCACACGCTTAGGTTCAGGGTTAAACAATAAGCCAGACATTAGCAGTTTAGTGTAATTGAATACTAAGGTTTGGGGTTGGCTTTTTAAATAACAGCTTTGCTGGCTTTCATTGCTTCTGACATTAAATTTTAAACAACGTAAATCACCTTCATCTTCGACTAAAATATTTCGATAGAGAGATTTCTCTTTATGGACGACTTTGGCATGACCTGCCGTTGATAGTAATAGTAACATTACACCTACCATCCATATAACATTACTACTGACTGATTTATGCATGACTAGCCGCTATTTTATTTTGTAGTTTACTTTTACCCAATAGCACAGAAAATACACCTAAACAGGCAAGCACAGAGCAGAAGCTGTAAATGATTTGGTTAATCTCGAACCATAAGACTAAATAGAATGAGGTGATAATTGTGCCTAAGGCACTGCCTAAGGTAGAAACAAAATAGAGTTTCCCTGCCACTTGCCCGCTTTCATGTGAGCTTTTTACCAATAAGCGCACGGAGTAAGGAGAGAGCATGCCTAGAAATATGGTTGGAATAAAAAATAAAGCCATGGAGGCGACTAATGAGCCGTAACGGGCATCTTCAATAGCCAGAAATATCACCTCCATTAGCCATTGGCTCATGTTGGCGATGGGCAATAACATCAAGGCGGCAACAATAAATATAGCGCCGTAGTGTTGTAATGATGCAGAGCGAGTAGATAGCTTGCCGCCCAATAAATAGCCTAAAGACAAACTCAGCATAAATACGGTAATGATACTGCCCCAAATATGCACAGAACTGCCGAAAAAAGGAGCAAGAATTCTGCCTGCCAATAATTCTACGCCCATAATACAAAAACCACTGGTAAAGGCGAGCATGTAAACAAAGTAGTTTTGATAATTCTTTGGGTTGGTGCTAGTTATCATAAATCACTATTAAAAAATATCAGTGAAATTAGAGTAAGCTATTTCACCGGCATTTGGTAGTGTACGGCATCAAAATCACCAATAGGATCTTTATGGGTGTATTTTTTAATGAATGTCATGCCCATTTTTTTCATTACACCCGTTGAGGCAACATTATCTTCTAGTGCTAACGCTGAAACATATTGCACATCAGTTTGCTTGGCAATGGCATCTTTAGCGGCAATCGCAGCTTCAGTGGCGTAGCCATTTCCCCAAGTTTTTTTGAAAAAGCGCCAACCTAACTCTAAGTCATTAAAATTTGGCGTGTCGCTGAAAAAATTCATCGGGCGAACAAGTATCCAACCTAAGTATTCTTGGCTATGTTTGTCACATACTTGCCAAATTCCCCAGCCTTTTGCTTCGTCTCTGTAGGCCAACATACGAGGTATAAGAATATTATCTACATCTTCCATGCTGCTTGGCTTGCCGCCATTGATAAAATGCATCACCTCAGGGTCTTGATCTAACTCCCAAAGTGTTTGACTATCTTCTGAGCTCAATAATCGAAAAGAGAGTCTTTTTGAGTCTTCTACTATCACAGGCTGTCCTTATTGCTTTTCAAGCAGTGGTTTTAAAAAATGTGCAGTGTGCGATGTTTTATGTTGAGCTACTTGCTCTGGGGTGCCAGTAACTAATATCTCGCCGCCACCTGAACCACCTTCAGGGCCAAGATCGATAATCCAATCGGCAGTTTTTATCACATCTAAGTTATGCTCAATAACCACAATAGTATTTCCATGGTCGCGCAGGCGATGAATCACATGCATTAATTGCTTAATATCGTGGAAGTGCAAACCTGTGGTTGGCTCATCTAAGATATATAGGGTTTTGCCAGTATCACGTTTTGATAACTCTTTAGAGAGTTTAACTCGCTGCGCTTCACCACCTGAAAGGGTGGTCGCAGACTGTCCAAGCTTGATATAACTTAAGCCAACATCCATCAAAGTTTGTAATTTACGTTTAACCGCTGGAATAGCATTAAAAAAGTCAAAAGCATCTTCAATGGTCATATCTAATACTTGATGAATATTCTTACCTTTATACAACACTTCTAAGGTTTCGCGGTTGTATCTGTGGCCTTTACAAACATCACAAGGCACATAGACATCGGGTAAAAAGTGCATTTCTACTTTGATCACGCCATCACCCTGACAGGCTTCACAGCGACCGCCTTTGACATTAAAGCTAAAGCGTCCGGGTTTGTATCCGCGTGAACGAGACTCTTGTGTGGCAGCAAAAATATCACGAATAGCAGTAAATATACCGGTATAGGTGGCAGGATTTGAACGTGGTGTACGGCCTATTGGGCTTTGATCAATATCGATAACTTTATCTAAATGCTCTAAACCGCTAATGCTTTTATAAGGTGCAGGTTCTTGCGTGGTTGCGCCATTAAGCTCTATGTGCGCTAATTTGTATAAAGTATCGTTTATCAGCGTTGATTTTCCTGAGCCAGATACACCGGTAATACAAGTCATTAAGCCATTAGGAATCACTAAATCGACATCTTTTAAGTTGTTGCCTGTTGCGCCTTTTAATTCAACAACACTCTTTTTATTAAAGGGATGACGTTTTTTAGGGATTTCAATTTCTTCCACACCCGATAGATACTTTCCGGTAAGTGAGTCTTCACACGCTAAAATGTCATCAACTTTACCTTGGGCAATTATTTCACCACCGTGTACACCTGCGCCTGGGCCAATATCGATAACAAAATCAGCGGCGCGAATAGCATCTTCGTCATGCTCAACCACTATCACGGTATTACCTAAGTCACGTAAGTGAATCAAGGTGCTAAGTAAACGTTCATTATCACGTTGATGTAACCCAATAGAAGGCTCATCAAGTACATACATTACGCCTACTAAGCCAGCACCAATTTGACTGGCTAAACGAATACGTTGTGCTTCGCCGCCAGAAAGGGTGTCGGCGCTACGAGAAAGGTTTAAATAATTTAAGCCAACATTAACTAAAAAACCTAATCTGTCATTAATCTCTTTAAGAATTTTTTCCGCTATTTGGCCCCGTTGTCCTGTTAAGTTTAACCCTTGAAAAAAGGCTAGGGCATCGGCAATAGCAAACTCGGCAATCGTGGGTAATGGCGTGTCTTCAATAAAGACATTACGGGCTTCAAGGCGTAAACGGCTGCCTTTACAGTCCGGGCAATGCTGACTGTTTAAGTATTTTGATAACTCTTCGCGAACCGCGTTAGATTCTGTTTCTTTGTAACGGCGTTGCATGTTATTTAAAATACCTTCAAAGGGATGTTTGCGAATAACCACATCACCTCTGTCATTCATGTACTTAAATTCAATTTCTTGCTTGCCACTACCATTGAGTATTACTTGCTGCGCTTCTTTACTCAGGCTATTAAATGGCTTATCAACCTCAAAACCATAATGGTCTGCCAGTGCTTGCAGCATTTGAAAATAATAAAAATTGCGTTTATCCCAACCACGCACTGCACCACCAGCTAGGCTTAACTCTTCATTGGCGATAACGCGTTTTTCATCAAAGAATTGCTGAATACCTAAGCCATCACAAGTTTGGCAAGCGCCAGCAGGGTTATTAAACGAGAATAACCTTGGCTCTAACTCTTGCATGCTATAGCCACAATGAGGGCAGGCAAAATTAGCAGAGAAAAGTAGCTCTTCTCTGTCTGGTTCGTCCATAAAAGCAACTTTGGCGGTGCCAGCCGTTAAACCCAGTGCAGTTTCAAAAGACTCGGCTAAACGTAGTTGAATATCGTCACGTACCTTTAACCGATCAACTACGACTTCAATGGTATGTTTTTTATGAAGTTCAAGGGTTGGCGGATCTGATAAATCACATACCTCGCCATCAATACGAGCACGGATAAAACCTTGTGCGGCTAAGTTGTCCAGTAGTTTTACATGCTCACCTTTCCGGTTTTGTAAAACAGGTGCCAGTAGCATGACTTTGGTGCCTGCTTCTAGCTCTAATACTTTATCCACCATTTGTGAAACAGTTTGAGCGGCTAGTGGTGAGCCATGTGTTGGACAACGCGGTTCACCAACACGAGCATATAAAAGACGTAAATAATCGTAAATTTCGGTGATTGTGCCAACGGTTGAACGTGGGTTGTGAGATGTTGATTTTTGCTCAATCGAAATGGCTGGCGATAAGCCCTCAATGTGATCAACATCGGGCTTTTCCATTAAGGATAAGAACTGACGAGCATAGGCCGAAAGTGATTCAACATAACGACGTTGACCTTCCGCATATAAAGTATCAAAAGCTAACGAAGATTTACCTGAGCCAGATAAACCTGTGATGACAACCAATTTATCACGAGGGATCTCCAGGGAAATATTTTTCAGATTATGGGTTCTTGCCCCTCTAACTTCGATACTTTTCATTCTATCTTTTTACCAGCGCACAAAATAACAGCCGGATATTATGTCACAATTCATTGTGATGTTCGCGTTATAAATGCTTTTATTTTATTCACTTGGGTAATAGAATTGGCCTGTAATTAAGGAAGCTTGGGAGTAAAGCTAAGGGCATGGGAACTAAACAAATTATCAACACCGTGATAGCCGTTGTGTTGGCTTTTATCGCTGCGTTAAGTATTGATGCGCCTGTATCTGTACAGCAAGGCATGGGCATTTTTGTTGCCATAGCTTGGTTATGGATCACGCAAGCTTTGCCGATAAGCACCACGGCTTTGTTAATTCCTATACTTGCTATAGCCAGTGGTTTATTAACCACGGTTGAAGCTTTTGAAAAGTTTGCAAGCCCAGTGATATTTCTATTTATGGGCGGCTTTGCCTTGGCCGCGGCTTTGCAAAAATACTCTTTAGATTTGCTATTTGCCAATAAGATGCTGTCTTTTTCAGGTGGCAAGCCTTTAAAAGCAGTGTTGTTATTGTTTTTAACTACTGCTTTGCTCTCTATGTGGATAAGTAATACTGCAACGTTGGCGTTAATGCTGCCTATCGCCTTGGGATTATTGTCATCATCGGATGCTAAAAAATCACCCAATGTCATGGTATTTGTGCTGCTAGGTCTCGCTTATTCAGGCAACCTTGGCGGCATGGCGACCTTAATTGGTAGCCCGCCTAATGCCATTGCTGCGTCTAATGCAAATTTAAGTTTTTCAGACTGGCTTGCTTGGGGCATGCCCATGTTTGCTTTATTATTTCCGCTAATGATTGCTGTGCTCTTAGTCATATATCGTCCAAAGTTTTCTGACGGTATCACCATTACTGCACCCAAGATTGAATTAAGTTGGCGACGTAATTTAGTGATGGCAATTTTTGCGTTCACCGCACTAGGTTGGATTTTTAGCTCACCTCTGTCACAATTTTTTGGTATTTCAAAAGGCTTTGACGCCATGTTAGCGGTATTGGCTATTGTGCTATTAACGGGTTCAAACAGCTTGCCTTTTGATGAGTTTATTAGCAAAACGAGCTGGGGGATTTTGATTTTATTTGGTGGCGGCTTGACACTGAGTTCGTTATTGAAAACTTCCGGTGCTAGTTTATGGTTAGCCAATATGATCAGTAGCCAACTACCAGCAGATAATGCTTGGTTGGTGTTAGTGATCATTTGTGTGTTTGTTATTTTTTTAACGGAATTGGTTAGTAATACTGCCAGCGCCGCTTTATTGGTACCACTATTTATGACGGTCGCGCTTGATTTAGGGTTACCCCCTCAAGGTCTTGCAGTGGTGATCGCTCTATGTGCTTCTTGCGCATTTATGTTGCCCGTTGCTACTCCGCCCAATGCTATTGTTTTTTCATCGGGTTTAGTTTCTCAGCAACAAATGATGCGCGCGGGCTTAGTGCTTAACCTAACTTTTGCTGTGGTTATTGCCAGTGTTGCTAGTGTATTGTTCTAGCAGACTGGGTATTTGCTTTTACTTATTTTCTTCCTTCGACTGCTTCGCGCTCAGGACAAACGGAAATGCTCAGGACGAACAGAAATGTTCAGGACGAACGGAGACGCTCAGGACCAACGGAAATGTTCAGGACGAACGGAGACGCTTAGGATAAACGGAAATGTTCAGGACGAATGGAAATGCTTAGGACAAACGGAAATGTTCAGGACAAACGGAAATGTTCAGGACGAACGGAAATGCTCAGGACAAACGGAAATGCTCAGGACGAACGGAGACGCTCAGGACAAACGGAAATGTTCAGGACAAACGGAAATGTTCAGGACAAACGGAAATGTTCAGGACGAACGGAAATGCTCAGGACGAACGGAAATGCTCAGGATAAACGGAAATGCTCAGGATAAACGGAAATGCTCAGGACGAACGGAAATGCTCAGGATGAAAATAAAATATAACTACGCTGAGGTTTATTGTTCTTCGCGCTGCGGGAGAAAAAAATATACCTACTTCTGAGTGTATTGTACTTCATTGTTTCACACTAAATAATCGCGCAAGAGCTCCGTTTATCCTGAGCTTGTCGAAGGACTTTATTGAAGTAAAAACTCCTGTTACATAGATCTTTTCTATGCTTATTTTTTTTGTACCTCATTGCATGTTAAACTAGCGCGATTTTTGATTTTCTTAAAGCTTGAGTGAAGAGTTCCATGAGTGTTTCAGGTTTAAACCGTATTGAGAAAAAAGCTGCATTTTCGCTTGCCAGTGTTTTTGGTGTGCGTATGTTAGGGCTATTTATGATTTTGCCCGTGTTTGCCATTTATGGCGAACAATTAACTGGCTACAGCCCGCTTTGGCTTGGTATTGCCATTGGCGCTTATGGTTTAACACAAGCATTGTTACAAATACCTATGGGTATTTTATCGGACAAATTTGGACGTAAGCCAGTGATTTTAGCCGGTTTACTCATCTTTTTATTGGGGAGTGTTATTGCAGCACTTTCTACCAGTATTTATGGTGTGGTAATAGGGCGAGCACTACAGGGCATGGGAGCTATTGCCAGTGCTATTTTAGCCTTGGCGGCTGATTTAACCCGTGAAGAGCAGCGCCCGAAAGTAATGGCAACCATAGGTATGTTTATTGGTTTATCTTTTACTTTTGCCATGATTTTAGGGCCTATTGTCGCCGATGCGTTTGGCTTAAGTGGACTGTTCTGGTTTACTGGCTTGCTAACTATTTTAGCCATGCTGATGATTCAGTTTATGGTGCCTTATTCGGTAAATAAAGCGCCTCGCGGAGATAATGTTGCGCTACCAGAGCAAATTAGTAAGCTTATTCGACACCCGCAATTATCACGTTTAAATTGGGGGGTATTTATTCTCCACATGGCATTAACAGCTTGTTTTGTCACGTTACCTAAACAGTTTGTCGCTAGTGGTTTGAGCCTTGAAGATCATTGGCAGATATATTTACCTACTTTATTAGGTTCTTTCTTTTTAATGGTGCCTTTTATGATTATTGCCATTAAGAAGCAGCAAGAAAAACCTATGTTTAGTGCCGCCGTTTCCCTGTTAACAGGCGCATTATTTTTACTGTGGATTTTACCAAGTTCATTTTGGAGTTTGGTGTTTACTATCGTGTTATTTTTTACCGCTTTTAATTATTTAGAAGCGACCATGCCATCTATTTTATCCCGTATCGCACCTGCTGGCGTGAAAGGCACCGTGATGGGAATTTACTCTAGCAGTCAATTTTTAGGTGCTTTTGTTGGCGGAATTTTAGGTGGCTTTATTGCCAGTAACTATGGTGAACAAACTATCTTTCTAGCCATGGCGTTAATCTGTGTATTTTGGCTAGTGTTGACGTTTGGTATGCAAAAGCTGCAAAAATCAAAAAGCTTTAGTTTCACCACCACCATTGATTGTGATGAAAAAGCAGATGAAGTTGTGGAAATATTAATTAATATGCCGGGTGTCATTGAAGCGACTTTGGTTAATGATGAACCCTCAGATGATTCATTAGCAAAGAATGCCGCCGTTGCTTATCTGAAAGTTGATGACAAAACGGTTGATTTACAGGCCGTTAAAGCTTTATTGCAGAGTTAAGAAACAAGGTTAATAATCAGTAATGTTACCGTTAAAAAACATCTCTCGTTTAAAGCTGTTGGCTATTGTTGCCAGAATCAATTTTTTTAAGTCACTAACTGTGCCTCAGCGAGAGCAATTGCTTGATAGGGCGACTTGTTATAAATGCTACAAAGACAAGTTTGTGCAAAGTGAAGAAGATCTGAACCGTAACTTTTATATTGTTTTGTCAGGCAAGGTTGCGATAACCAAAAAAGGTACAGATAAAGTCGTTGGTTACATCTCGGTGGGTGAGTTTATCGGTGAAAGCAGCTTTATCAATAAAAGTAGAAAAAGTGCTTCGGCTAAAGCGGTAGAAGACTCTATTATTTTATGTATCGACCAAGACGCTTTGCGTGATCTACCTGCGAAAGTGCGCGATAAGTGTAAAGATGCCATTATTGAAGGCATGGCCAGTAGAATTGTTTATTTAACTAACCAAATTCAAGAGCTCTCTTAGTTTATATCCTCGTCAATTCATGGAGCAGTGCAAACTGCTCATGTATGAATAGCTAATAATTCGTCCGTCCCACCTTAAAGTAAACCCATCCCGCCGCAAAAGCTCTCTTATATTTCAATATTTGCTGTACCTTTATGATTTGAATGTTTACATCCAATCAATAGGGCTTCAATTTATGGCGGGAACTTCATTCGCTTTAGAACAACAAAATAGTCAAGATAAAGGACTAAATAATACCAACCATTTTGCTTTGGTTTCTCTGACTTCATTGTTTTTTATCTGGGGTTTTATCACCTGTCTAAATGATATTTTGATCCCTCATTTAAAAGCTATTTTTGATTTAACTTACACTCAGTCAATGTTAGTGCAATTCTGTTTCTTTGGAGCTTACTTTCTGGTGTCGCTACCTGCAGGAAAGTTAGTTAAGAAAGTGTCTTATCAAAAAGGTATTGTCATTGGCTTAGGCATAGCTGCTATTGGTTGTTTAATGTTTTATCCTGCGGCTGAGTTTCATAGTTATCATTTTTTCTTGTCAGCATTATTTGTCTTAGCAAGTGGCATTACTGTGCTGCAAGTTTCTGCTAACCCTTATGTTACTTTGCTGGGGCCAGCTGAAACAGGCTCGTCACGACTTACCCTTACACAAGCGTTTAACTCTTTGGGAACAACTATCGCACCTTATTTAGGTGCCTTGTTTATTCTTAATGAAGCGGTTGACACTATGTCTACTTCGGCATCAGCAGATTCTGTCAAAGCACCCTATTTGTTTTTAACAGCAGTTTTATTGTTATTGGCAGCCATATTTGTCTTTTTAAAATTACCCCATATTGATAGTGCAGAAGTGAGTGACGATGAAGTAGTTGAAGGTTCTGCATGGCAATTTCGTCACTTGATATTAGGCGCTGTTGGTATTTTTGTTTATGTTGGCGCCGAGGTCTCCATTGGTAGTTTTTTAGTTAATTTTTTAGGTGAAAATCATATTGCCGGTTTAGTTGAGACTGAAGCGGCGAAATACCTAACTTACTACTGGGGTGGTGCTATGGTAGGTCGCTTTATTGGTGCGGCGGTAATGCAAAAAGTTAATGCGGGTAGGGTGCTTTGTTTTAATGCATGTCTGGCCGTCATTTTAATTGCTATTGCTATTATAAGTGCGGGTAGTATCGCTATGTGGGCTATTTTATTGGTTGGTCTGTGTAACTCTATTATGTTTCCAACCATTTTTAGTTTGGCTTTAAATGGCTTACAAAAACACACTAGCCAAGGAGCAGGTATTCTTTGCTTAGCTATTGTTGGCGGTGCCATTGTTCCTGTGTTTCAAGGCATGTTGGCTGATAGCTTGGGGATTCAACTTGCCTTCATTTTGCCTTTATTTTGTTATATTTATATTGCTTTTTACGGCATTAAAGGCTGTAGATTAACCTCTGAAAATTTATCAAAAAAATGATGCTGAGAGAACTGTCATTTCATAAATAAAAACAGTTCAATCGGATCTGATGTTAAACGAGGTTCCATTATTGAAGCTAAAGTTGCAAGTATTCTCGCTGGCATAGCTTGGATGAAAGCGTGTCGCAAATGATCCCGCTTGGATTCTGTCTTTGAATTTACTTTTGGCCGTTTCGTCGTTTTTACTAGTCTATCTCACCGCTTTTGTATTGAGTTATTTGTATATCCATATAGTGTCTTTTATTGACCAAACTAAATGTTACTGACGCAATTAAGCATAAAAATAGTCAATGTAATAGCACTCATTAAGTTAATAACGGAATAAAGATGGACCAACATATAGAGACCAGTAATAGCGATAAAATTCCTTTTATTCAAAAGTTCATTTATGGCTTAGGGGCATTTGTTAATAATTTATTAGGTGCAGCAATTGGCACTATGACTATCGTGCTTAATTTGGGTTTAGGTATGAATCCTGCCTTAGTTGGGCTGTTAGGATCTTTACCTCGCCTTATCGATGCTTTTACCGACCCGTTAATGGGCTATATTTCAGATCACACTAAGTCTAAGTGGGGCAGACGTCGGCCTTATATATTCCTTGGTGCCATTGCTGCAGCTATCTCTTTCGCTTTATTGTGGCAATTACCCAGAGATCAGAGTGAAGATTTTTACTTTTGGTTCTTTTTAATAGGCTCTATGTTCTTTTATTTAGCTTATACCATGTTTGCAACGCCTTGGGTTGCTTTGGGTTATGAGCTAACGCCGGATTACCATGAACGAACTCGCATCATGGCTGTTCAGAATTTCATGGGACAATTTGCTTGGTTAGTTGCACCATGGTTCTTACTCTTTATGCAAAATGAAACACTTTTTACTGACATGGTAGAAGGCGCAGGCTGGCTGGCAATCATTATCGCTATATTTACCGTTTGTGTGGGTATTTTACCGGCGCTATTTCTTGTTGAGCGTCATATGCCAGTACCTTCGGCGCAACAAATAGACTCTGTCAGCAAAGCAAAGTCTTCAAAGAAAAACAGCATAGCTGCGTCAATGTTAGACTTTTTCAAAGGCTTCTTAATTACCATTAAATTTAAGCCGTTTCTTAGCTTGTGTGGGGCAACCTTCTTAGTTTTTAATGGTTTTATGATGGTGTCTGCGTTCCAAAGTTATGTCATTATTTATTATGTTTTCGGTGGCGATCAGGCCTTAGGAGCCGAATATGTGGGTTGGGCTGGTACAGTCTCATTTGTTGCCACATCCGTTGCTATTTTTATTGTCACCAAGCTATCGTCAATGTTTGGTAAACGCAAAGCCTTCTTTATTACTATCGCTATTTCTATCTTTGGTTACGCTTTGAAATGGGTTTGTTTTACACCAGAAAACCCGTTGTTAGTGCTTATTCCTCCGATGTTTTTTGCTTTTGGTTTAGGGGGCTTATTTACCCTGATGGGCTCAATGGTTGCCGATGTTTGTGATCTTGATGAACTTGAAACAGGAGAACGACGTGAAGGCATGTTTGGCTCAATCTATTGGTGGGTGGTTAAACTTGGTTTAGCGCTTGCTCTCGCAGCTGGAGGTTTCTTACTTAATGCTACTGGGTTTGATGTAGCCCTGGAAGGAGCTCAGTCAGCCGACACTTTATTCTATATGCGTTTAGTCGATGTACTTGTGCCAGTACTTTGTTCAGTAGTGGCGATGATATTGGTTGCTACTTATCCTATTACAGAGCAAATGGCTCTTGAGGTACGTGAAAAGCTCGAACAACGACGAGGAAAAATGGTTGTTGATAACGACGACTTTAGCTCTGAAAATAATACTGAAGCCGTGCTTGATTAACACTTTTTACTAAATTCAATAGAGTTTCATAATCGAAGGAAGGTCTTGATAAAGACCTTCCTTTTTTTTGCCATTAAGGGGCTTCCTTCGACTGCTTCGCGCTCAGGACGAACGGAGACGCTTAGGACGAATGGCGATGTTCGGGGCTAATGGAGATGCTTAGGACGAATAGAGGCGCTTAAGACGAACGAAGACACTCAGAGCTAATGGTGGTAATTATAGGCAGCAGTGATGTCTAGGAGGAAGACTGAGGGGGGATAACTTAGTTCCTATACTCGGATGAAAGTTTGGTGATGTTTTTAGTTTTGCTGCTGTTATGAGCATGTTGCCCTTACTGATAAACCTGAACTTGTTGCCTCTATTACTCCGCCGCCCTTCGATTACGTGCCTCATGCTCAGGGCGAACAGAGACGCTGTAGATGAACGAGCGGTATAAGTAAGATAACCGTTTTCCTTGAGCTTCTCCGTTCCTCCTGACCATCTTCGTTAGTCCTAACCATCTCCGTTAGTTCTAACTATCTCCGTTCGTCCTGAGCTTGTCGAAGGAAGCTTGTCGAAGGAAGCTTGTCGAAGGGAGCTTATCGAAAAGAGCCGTAGACGGGGGAGTTGGATAGGGTAAAAATCAAGCTAAAAATAATATCAGGACAGAGTGGGAAGAAAGAAATTAAGATAAAAAAAGCGCCTCCTAACAGGAAGCGCTTTTGATTTTAAGACTAAGAAAACAGCCATAGCTAGCATCATTATAAGAATAGAAAAAGCTACTCAGCTAAATGAGCAGCCCTAACTTAAATGATGATTAGTTGCCCATGCTGTATCTAAAACCAAGTGCGTATCTAGGGCCGTACTGAGCAGCACTCAAGAACTGGCTTTCGAAACGGCTGAATGAACGTTCAGTTTCATTGGTTAAGTTCACACCTTCAAAGAACACCGTCATATTATCATTGATATCATAGTTAATACTTAGATCCCACTGAAGGAATTCTTCAGCATATTGAGGTGAAGCGTAACCAGCTGTTTCATCTGGTAAGCCTTGGCCAATTAGATATTCATCACGCCATGCGCCGGTAACTTTGACCGATAAGCCATCTTTCTCGTAGAAGAGTTGCAAGTTAGCTGAATCACTCAAGCCAGGAAGTATGGCTTGGGCTGTCAGTACATAATTGTCGTACTCAACATCACCATCTACTATGGTTGCATTGAAGCCCGCACCAAAACCAGATTCACCGAACAAATGTTGAATAGAAAACTCAAGACCATTTACCTTACGTGCACCAACATTTTCAGGTGAACTGATAGTCCACTCAATCAGAGGGTCGGTTGCAGAATCGGGTAAGATTCTATTATTCTCACCTATGCCGACACCATTAGCAACAATCTCATTGTAAATAGCTGCATCAGTGGCTTGCTCGCCTCGTCCTGTTATCGCTGCTACAGCATTGTTCCATCGTTGACCTTGATAAACATCGTGTAAGCCCTGATAAGTTGTCGTAACAGTTGTGTTGTCAATCCAATCATCAACATCTTTCCAGAAAAGACCTAATGAAGCCGCGCTACCTTCGGCATAGTAATACTCAAAGGAAAGATCTAAATTAGTTGATTTAAATGGTCTTAAGTTAGGGTTGCCTCGACCACCACTTCTTGAACCAACTTTTGGTGATGAGGTCAAGCTAAGGCTGCCAAGCATATCACCAAGAACAGGTCTAGTAATTGATTGACCCCAAGAGGCTCTAGCCACAAAATCATCAGTCACATCTACTTTGATGTCTAGCATAGGTAACAGCAAGTCATAGTTACCTTCAAACTCTACTTCCCCACCAGCGTCATCGGCAAACACTGCTCCCCACTCTGAACCACCGGCCCAGTAAACTTGTTCAGGAACTCGTCTTTTCCCTGGGCTGACTATGTCTGTTTCTTCATAACGCACACCCAGATTGACCTCAACATAATAGTCGCTGATTTCAAACTCCCAATCTGTTGAGACATATAGACTGATGGTTTCTTCCTCAATGCTATTAACAGGGAAATTATCAAAGCTACCTACCTGATAGACGTCACTACCCACTACATCGGCCGTTAAAAAAGCAGCCTGTCTAACATAAGCTTCATCAAGATCAAAGGTGTAGGCATAACCTGGTGAGATACCGCCAGAGGCAAAAGTAAATTCATCAAGGAAATTACTCAGATCCACTCTTTCAAACATGCTGTCAGGGAAGATTTCTGCAAAGGTACCATTGTTAAAGCCGGGTGCATTGGCGTTGTTAGAGCCACCCCAGCCTTTCAGTGACTGTTCAGTGTAACCGACGCCAAATTTCACTGTATTAAGACCAAAATCAGTGTCAACTAGCATTTTACCATCAAGTTGTAGCTGTGATACTTCAGACTCACCTGGCGTTCTGGTAAAGATACTGAAGTTTGAGCCAATTTCATTAGGGGTAACTTCTTGACCGCCATTCTGCCAGTTAATATTGAAGCCTGGAATATCCCCATCTTTGAAGAAGTATTCTTTGGTTGATAGTGCGGCAGAGCCTAAGATAATGCGAGCATTGGCGCCAAGTCCTTTATCCATGCCATTATCGGTCGTAGTTTTTGATGTGTGTGCATCAAATGTTAAACTAAAATCATCGGTGACATACCATTCCACGTTTAAACCAGTGGCTGCTGAGTCCACTTCTGTGGTTTCACGGAACGAGGTAAATGATGCATCATCGCCTGCCGAGTTGTAGTAAATGGCCGTACCATTCTCATCTAACTCATAGCCATTGGCGTTACCACCAAATGAGCCATTCCACATGCCCCACGACAGCGAGTTGTTACCCGTTACCGCATTGGAGAGGGTGTGATCTAAGGTGAATATCAAATCATCGGTAGCCGCAAATTGCAAGGTGACTTGGGCGTTGGTACGTTCACGTTGAACATCATCCTTAGCAAAACTGATTTCTTGAGGGAAGAATGTGGCTGCTACTGGTACGAGTTCACCTGTTTCAGAATCTCGCTCCATATACTGCTGAGCCGGATTACCTTCGGCATCCATGGGGCGATTGTCAATAATATTTTCAGGGTCAACGGTCATAGCTTCATCTTTACCGGTCAACCAAGTACGTACATTGGCAGCTTGTCGTTGAAAGTCTCTGCGATGATAAGAAAAATTCGCCGAGATACCAAATCGGTCATCAGCAAAGGTATTAGTGTAAACACCGGCAATTTCAGGTGTGATATCATCGCCCGCTTCTACTGAAGTATCATTGATGCCTTTTGCCATGATGGAAAATTTTTCACCCGGACTTTGAAATGGTCTCTGGGTGACAATATTTACTGTAGCTCCAAGGCCACCTGTAGGTACATCGGCACGGGCAGATTTCATCACTTCTAGCGTGCTTACCCCCTCAGAAGACAAGTTTTCAAAGTTAAATGAACGGGTAAAACCTGTTCCTGCCATTTGACGACCATTTAACGTGACCATATTAAATGATGGGCCAAAGCCACGCACAGTAATTTGGCTACCTTCACCATTGGCACGGCTGACCGAAACACCTGTGATACGTTGTAAAGATTCCGCTAAGTTAGTATCTGGAAATTTACCCATCTCTTCTGCGGAAATTGCATCCATAACACCTGAGGTGCCACGTTTTAAATCCATTGAGCGAACTAAACTACCACGAATACCTTTCACTTCAATGACTTCAATTTCTTGTTCTTTTTCTTTTAAGGTGGCCTCTTCAGCAAAAGCTTGCTGACTAAAGCCTGAGGTTATAATTGCTGATATACAAACAGCTAAATGTTTTTTTGAAAATTTTAAATGTTTCATATTAACCCTACTTAGTTAAAATTAGTTTTGAATGGCGGCTGTTAACAGCCGCACATTTTGTAATTACGTGTTACGGTGCCGTTATCTTGATATTATCAAGACGATAAACCGCACCATCACCCGCTCCCCAAGCAGGGAAAACCATCAAAACATCTATCGCACTAATATCTAAACCAGCATCAAATAGTGCTTGTAAAGAAAATGTATAGGTTTGCCATTGTCCAACTACAGGTGAAGCGCCTTCTTGACTAGCTGTTAACGCTAATTCAACAGCGGTATCACCATTGTCAGACTCAATTTTGAATAGCCATGCAGCACCAGCATCATTAGGCGCATTAACGACCTTCATATCGAATTGAACAACACCATTGCTCAGTAAGCTTGAGGCATCTTCACTGACACCATTTTCTCTATCAGCAATGATGCCCATCACTGTTGGTGCTGCACCAATAACGAATTCGGCAACCACACCATGCTCTGCACCATCATCTTCTTCTGTTGGTGTTGAACCACCACAACAGTCCCAGATACTCCAACCTGACTTTGCTCCATCTTCGAAGAAAGTGATCCCTAAAGGCGCTGGTACAGAAGCAGGGTCATAAATCATGACATTATCTAAGCGATACACGGCTCCTTCACCCGCACCCCATGCTGGGAATACCATGAGTACGTCAATAGCACTGATATCTAAGCCTGCGTCAGCTAATGCTTTCACAGAGTAGGTGTAAGTTTGCCACTCACCAGCAACAGGTGCAGCACCTTCTTGACTATCGGTTAATGGAAGCTCTACTGCAGAAGCGCCATTATCGGATTCCATTTTGAATAACCAAGCGGCACCAGCATCATTAGGCATAGAGGTGACTTTCATTTCAAATTGAACAACACCACTATCATATAAATTTGAAGCATCGATGCTGATAGCATTTTCACGGTCAGCAATGATTCCCATCACCGTTGGTGATGCGCCAATAACAAATTCAGCGGTCATACCATGCTCGGTATCATCGTTTTCTAGTGTTGGTGTTGAACCGCCACAACAATCCCAAATGCTCCAGTTTGCTAGGGCATCATCAGCGAATAACACATGACCATTAAAGTCGTTAGAAGCGTTTGGATCATAAATCTTGGCATTATCGACACGGTACACAGCACCTTCACCGGCACCCCATGCAGGGAAAATCATCAATACATCGATGGCACTTACATCTAGGCCCGCATCGGCTAAATCAGATAAGTTAAAGGTATAGGTTTGCCATGTATCTGCAACGGGCGAAACACCTTCGACACTGCTTGATAACGGTAACTCAACGGCTGTGGCTGCATTATCTGCTTCAATTTTGAATAACCATGCTGCGCCTGCGTCATTTGGCATTGAAGTAACTTTCATGTCAAATTGTACGACACCGTTAGCTAAAATAGCTGAAGCATCAAAAGGTGCAGGTGTATCGGTATTACCTTCTCTTGAAATAAAGCCCATGACTGTCGGGCTTGCTCCAATAGCAAATTCAGCTACTGCGCCATGTTCATCATCGTCGGTTTCAACCGTTGGCGTTGAGCCACCACAGCAATCCCACATAGGCCAGCTTGCATTTTCAGCATCTTCAAATAGCACAACCTGTGGAGAACTTCCTGCACCGCCTTCGCCGGCAATGATTAAATTAGTCACTTGATAAACCGCGCCTTCACCTGTACCCCAAGCTGGGAATATCATCACCACATCGATAGCACTTAAATCTAAACCAGCATCAGCTAAACCTTGTAACGGGAAGGTATAAGTTTGCCAATCGCCCGCTGCAGGTGCAGCACCTTCAGCGCTACTAGATAAAGGCAATTCAACGGCAGTTGTTCCTTCAATACTTTCTACTTTTAATAACCAAGTAGAAGCAGCATCATTAGGAGGTGTGACTACTTTCATATCAAATTGCAAATTACCAGAAGCAATCAGTGGCGATGCATCAAATGGCTTAGGTTGCCCTGCGGGGTCAGTAATAAATGCTTCACGAGAAATAAAACCATTTACTGTTGGCGCTTCACCAACATAAAACTCCATGACATCGCCTTTATCGGCATCAGTCATTACTGTCGGTGTTGAACCACCACAGCAATCCCATGCAGGCCAGTTAGCATTCAATGTGCCAGAGAAAATAGTTAAGTTTTCAGCAATACCACTTGACGGTGGTGATGGGATTGGCGCTTGACCTTCGACCAGCGCATCTTCTTTGTTATCATAACCAGCACGTACGGTTTCACAGCCTTTACCCGTTAAAGGGTCTTGCTGACACTCGTATACACGTACATAGTCAATGATATAAGATTGGCCATCTGCAAAGGCGCTAGCATCAACACCAGTATCATTAACCGCTTCCGGCCAATCACCGCCGACAGCAAAGTTTAGTAGTAAATGGAATCTTTGATCATAAGGAGCGTTTTCATATTGGGTTTCAAGTTCACCGGTAACAATAGAGTAATTTTCGGTGAACCAACCGCGGTGAGATAAACCAACGGCTTGGTCTTTGCTGTTATATCTAACGGTTGATTTGCGTTGTGTTGCATATAAGTAATCATCCACATACCAGCGAATTTCACCTTCTTGCCACTCTATCGCATAGGTATGAAAGTCATCGGCAGGGTTAACATCGTTAGGGAGCAAGTAAGCTTGCCCAGATTGACTGTTATTTGGCCAGTCCTTACCGTAGTGTAAAGTACCATAAACATGTGCTTCACTACCGCCATCTGCGGTGCCTGCTTTTAAGTTAACCGATTCGATAATATCGATTTCACCCGAACGAGGCCAACCACCGTATACTTCATCGGTTGGTAACATCCAAAATGCCGGCCATGAGCCTTGGCCTGATGGCAGTTTGGCGCGCATTTCAAAGCGACCATATTTCCAGCTGCGATTGTCTTGAGTCGTTAACCTCGCTGAAGTGTAAGGCTTTGCAGCGCCTTCTTCTGCTGGTAAAGCTACAATATTTAGCATGCCATCAGCAACGAATGAATTGGCAGCATCGTCGGTGTAACATTGTTGTTCTTGATTACCGCCCCCGGCACAATCCACTTCATGGGTCCACTTGTTAGCGTCAATAGTAGAGCCATCAAATTCATCATTCCACACCATCAACCAATCACTTACTGGTAGGGCTGGATCAACAGCGTCGACTTTTGTTTCCGTTTCTGCACTGCTGCCATTACAACCGGAAAGTCCGGCTGAGACAGCAATGATAACTGAAGTTGAAAAGCCAAACGCTATTTTCTTAGCGTTATATTTTGTTATCATTCTCACTCCCCTCGAGTTTAATAATTTTAGTTGGCTTCAACTCGCATAGCTATTTAATAAGCAAAACAAGTTAAGTCAACAAATGAAATACCAAACTATGTAAATAAAAATTGCATTTCTATACTGATGTTTAACACAAATTTTCGCCTTTGTTTTAGTAAACGCGGTCAGGTGGGATAATGGGGAGGTGGAACGGACAAAATGATTAATTTGTCCTATTCGTCGTAATAAAATTGCTGAAAATCTTTCATATAGGACTAGTCAGAGTAAAAATGTGTTCGCTTCCTATTTGCTTATAACAATTAAATAATATCGAACATATAGAGCTTACAAGAGTTAAACTTCCCTCCTAACAAAGCAGTGGGACAGCCTCCCATAAGAGCATAGGTGGCAGACAGGGTTATCTACCTTACTTGGCTGAATATGCTTAGCAATCTCACAAGCATTAAATTAATGCTTTACTTCACCGAGTTGAACCCAATAAAAGTCAACACCAGTGTTTTAACTATTCCACTTTACCTCATAAAAGGGGTCGTTTGAGCGCAAAACGATAGGTTTATCACTTTGAATGGGTAGTATCAAATTGAAGCAACACTTAGTAATTATTGTCTAAATTTTTATTATTGATAGTAAGAGTAGTTGTTTATAAAAGATACACCTGAATTCATCTAAAACATAAAAAATATATTAAAAAATAAGATGTTAAAGAAATTAGCATCTGAGGGAACTTACATGGCACAGACTCAATTTAATCGTACTAAGCTGGCAACGAGCTTAGCACTCATTTTAGGCGCAACTACTATTACTCCTGCTTTTGCAGCAGTAGAAGCGCAGGCACAAGCGGAAAAAGCAATAGAAGTAATCGAAGTTACAGGTATTCGCAGTAGTTTAATCAAATCAACCGATCTTAAAAGAGAAGCCAGTGGTGTTGTTGACGCCATTACCGCAGAAGACATTGGTAAGTTCCCTGATACTAACTTAGCTGAGTCTCTTCAACGCATTACCGGTGTCTCAATTGACCGTGTTAATGGTGAAGGCAGTAAAGTTACCGTTCGTGGTTTTGGCCCAGATTTTAACCTTGTATTACTTAACAACAGAACTATGCCAACTGCACAAGTAGAAAGTGAGTCAACTCGTTCGTTTGATTTTGCTAACCTTGCTTCAGAAAGCGTAAGTACAGTTGAGATTTACAAAACGGGTAAAGCTAACTTGTCTTCAGGTGGTATAGGTTCAACAATTAATATCAGTACAGCTCGCCCACTTGATAATAATGGCTTAGTGGCAAGTTTTGGTGCCAAAGCAAACTTTGATACCGGTGTCGAAGAAGGCGATGATATTACCCCTGAATTTTCAGGTATCATCAGTAATACCTTCGCTGACAATACCTTCGGTGCATTAGTTTCTGCAAGTTATAAAAAACGTGATTCTACTAGTAAGTATGCAAGTATCGATGGCTGGCGTCAGAATATTCACGGTGAATTAAATCCTAATGCTGTTGTTATAGATGAAAATCAAAACCCTTACGGCAATACATTTTATGCTCGTAATATTGGTTTTGGTATTGATCATACCGAGCGTGAACGCCTTAATGCGCAAGTAGCATTTCAATACCAACCTTCTAAAGACCTACTATTTACAGCAGACTACACTTATTCAAAATTAGAAGATGGATTAAATAGAGACTCTTTCGGTTATTGGATGTCTGGTCCAGGCAATGCGACAAATGCCCACATCAATCAAAATGGTACTTTTGATTTTGTTACTGAGGTTGGCGGAGACTATTCAAGCACAATGCATAAAGGTGCCAATGAAAATGAGAATAAATCATTAGGCCTAAACATTAAGTGGCAAGCAACAGAAAATTTATCATTAGCATTTGATGCCCATGACTCTGAAGCGACTGCCGGCGGAGCTGACAATGGTGCTAGCTCAACATTTTTTATCATGGGTGGACTAAATGTTGCGGATAAAACCTATGACGCAACAGGTACTGAAATTCCTTTACTAAGCAGTAGTTGGGCTAATGTAAACCCATCTGGCGAACCTCATTTATTACCTGAACACTACGCGTCATTATTTGCTGGTGTTAGAGCAGCACAAAATAAATCAAACGTATCTCAGTATCAGCTTGATGGTATTTGGGTAAATGATAGTGATGATTCGGTTTCATCTATTGATTTTGGTTTAGCATATACAGAGATGGAAACACACGCTCAAGGTAGTTACACTGGCCCAATCAGTGCTGGTTGGTATGGTAACATGGGCATATGGTCTGATGCTCTTAGCTATACAGATCTTGGTGATAGCTTCCTGACTGACTTCTCTGGTGGTGGTAGTGATATGTTAATCCCTTATTACTATGACTATGATCAAAATGCTGCAATGGCAACAGCTGAAGAGCTTTATGATGTTGAATATGTTGCTGCACCTTGGTCAGACGATCACAAGATTAAAGAAGAAACAACCAGCGCCTATGTGCAAGTGAACATTGACAGTGAATTTAATGAAATGCCACTTAGCATTGTTGCTGGTATTCGTTATGAGAAAACCGATGTTGCTGCAAGCAGTATGCAACAAGAAGCCGAAGCGCTAATATGGTTGAACCCTACGGAGTGGCAAACACAATTCTCGGATGATTTTTCTTTCAGTAATGAAACTCACAATTATAGTGAATTTTTACCTAATTTAGATATAAGCCTTGAAGTGACAGATGATGTCGTAACTCGTTTTTCATATAGCAAAACCATTACTCGTCCATCTTTAGGTGCAATGAGAGCAACAACTTCATTAACAGCACAACCAAAAGTTGGCTCTCGTACTGGTTTTGCTGGTAATACCGCCTTAAAACCATACAGCTCAGATAACTTAGATTTCTCAGTTGAATATTACTACGATGAAGGTAGCTATATTTCAGCGGGCTGGTTCAATAAAGATGTTCAAAACTTCTTACTGAACACGATTAGCACAGAGCAATTTGGTCAGTTGCGTGACCCTTACATTGGTTCAGCTGCAGAAGAAGCGCGCGCTGAAATCGTGAATGGCGGCGGAACGCCAAGTGATGAAGCGGTATTTCAATGGTTGTTAGATAACGGTTATGGTGATGCCAATAATAATGTTCCACAATCAGCACAAGACCCTATTGCTGATTGGAATATTAGCAAACCAAATAACGTTGAAGATCTTAATATTCACGGTTGGGAACTTGCTGCGCAACATTGGTTTGGTGATACAGGCTTCGGTATTGCCGCCAACTACACCGCAGTAACTGGTGATACTAAATACGATGTTGAAGCAACGGATGAGCAATTTGCTTTACCAGGTTTAAGTGATTCAGCTAACTTCTCTATATTTTATGATAAAGATGATTTACAAGTTCGTTTTGCTTATAACTGGCGTGATGAGTTTTTATCAGGTATGGGGCAAGCTGAAGCTGGTGGGCCAGCTCCGCAGTTTACAGAAGCCTTTGGTCAGCTTGATGCTAGCATCAGCTATCAAGTCAGTGAGAACTTCTCAGTATCGTTTGAAGGTGTAAACATCTTGGAAGAAAAGAAACGTATCCATGGTCGTTATGCTGAGCAAATGTTACGTGCTCAAGAAAATTACGCCCGTTATGCGCTAAGTGCTCGTTACGTTTTCTAGCACCTTACCATAACTTTAAAGCCGCTGAATGTTTAGCGGCTTTATTATTCCACCGTTAGAATACTTTCAAAAATAAGTAATACCACTAGGGTATAAAAAGCCCGAACATTCTTTATTTTTGAAAGAATTTTAAATAGATATAGGTAGAGAAGATGTTATCAATTAGAGAAAAAATAGCTTATGGCTTAGGTGATACTGCCAGTAATATTATTTTCCAAACGGTAATGATGTTCTTACTTATTTTCTATACCGATGTGGTTGGTATTTCGCCAGCGCTTGTCGGTACCTTGTTTTTAGTGGTGCGTTTATTTGACGCAATCACCGATCCGCTAATGGGCGCACTTGCCGATCGTACTAAGACACGTTTTGGTCAATTTAGACCTTACTTGCTGTGGCTGGCACTTCCTTTCGCCATCATCTCTATTATGGCTTTCACTACCCCAGATTTATCCTATAACGGTAAAGTGATTTATGCCTTTGTTACTTATACCCTGCTGATGATTGCTTACACCGCCATCAATATTCCTTATTCCGCTTTAGGAGGCGTTTTAACGGCGCAGCCATCTGAGCGAGTATCGGTGCAGACATACCGCTTTGTGTTAGGCATGTTGGGCGGCTTAATAGTTGCCTCTGGAACATTGCCATTAGTGGAGTTTTTCGGTAATGGCGACAAGGCTAAAGGCTATCAGCTAACCATGACAGCCATGAGTCTATTAGGTTTAGTAATGTTTTTGTTATGCTTTGTTGGAACCAAAGAGCGTGTTTCTGTGCCAAAAGAGCAGAAATCCTCATTTTTTGAAGACTTATCATCGCTTTGGAAAAATGACCAATGGCGAATATTATGCCTTGCCGGTTTGTTTTTGCTTACTGGTCAGGTGTTAAGGGCAACATTAGCCATTTACTATGTAAAATATGTCCTTGATCTAGAAGAGCAAATTACCCTGTTTATTACCCTCGGCATGGTTGGCAGTATTTTAGGGTGCGCCTGTGCTCAGTTTGTCGCCAAAAGAGTGTGTAAGATCAAGGCCTATATCAGCTTGCAACTCATTGCCGCATTCATTTGTGTTATCAGTTATTTTGTTCCTAAAGAGCAGGTGATTATCGCTTTTGCTCTGTTTTTTCTGTGGAGTTTCTTTTTACAGATGGCGACACCGTTATTATGGGCGAAAATGGCGGACACCATAGATTATGGGCATTGGAAGAATGGCATACGTATTACCGGCATGATCTATTCGGCCGTGGTCTTTTTTATCAAGTTAGGCGTTGCCTTTGGCGGCGCTTTTGCAGGTTGGTTACTCGCCTATTATGGCTATCAGGCAGACGTAGAGCAGACAGAAACAGCCAAGCAGGGAATATTATTATCCTTTACTGTTTATCCGGCATTGGGATCTATTTTAGTCGCTTGGGTCATGCGCTGGTATATCCTTGATAAACAGAAGGTCGAGCAGATACACTTTGAGCTTAAAAATAAAGTTTCTTTATCCCATTAAAAAGCCATTAAACTTAACTTTGTTTTTCCTGATAATCGAAGTACTTAAAAAAAGCAGGATGTTGTTGGCCTGAAAGGTCTTGGCAGCAGATACCAACAAATGCGCCAGTAAAGTTGGCGTCGCTACCACCTTCGCCCACTTCATCACTGAGTACACTGTAATCTAATGAAAATGGCAGCCTGCTCCACTTAGTTTCGTCTGTTGCCCAAGAGAACCACAGCAAGTCATATTCAATTTCTGCTTTTAGTTTTATTTCACCGCGCTCAGGTAGTTTTATTGCTTTGTCTAAGGGATACAAACTGTGCCAGTCATTACAGCACATAGACAAGTCCAGCACTCGCCCTAACTCTTTGTCAAAACTAATATGCAAGTAGTAATATTTTTTGGCATTGTAGTAACAGACAAGTCCTGCCATTTGTTGAAAACTTTTGGGGTCAAAATCGAGTTGAGTCTCAGCATTGAAACAAAAAGCTTGCTGCCTACGGGCAATGAGTGACTGTTCAAACCAAGAACCTAAAGACTCCTTGCCCGCCAGACGTAAATAGCCACAGCGAACGTTTTGACTCATGACAGATTCGGGTAAAGGGTAGCGTAGCGTTTGAAAGTCTAACGGTAAGCTATTGCCATCAAACTCAAGTCGTTGTGAGTGAGCACGAGGAGTGGTTTGAGTTTTGCTATTTATTGCAAAGCTATCTAACGGCAAGTTGCTGCGTCCAAGCAAGCGTGGCCAGCCTTGCTCATTCCACACTAGGGCTTGCAACCCTGTTTCTCGTCCCATCACAGAGCGACCTCTATGTGCTAAAGGACGACTGCATAAATGTACTAAGTAATACTCCCCTGTTGGCGTCTCCACCCAATCACCGTGTCCAGCTCGTTTTAGCAGGGTTTTAGGAGAGTGAGCCGATGTAATTAGTGGTCCTTGAGGATCGGTTTGATAAGGACCCCAGATATTTTTACTGCGCGCAACGGTGACGGCGTGATCTTTACCTGTGCCGCCCTCTGCAACCATTAAGTAATAAAAACCATTGCGTTTATAAAGATGAGGACCTTCTGATAAACCTATGGGTGAGCCTGAAAAGATATTTTTGGCTTCGCCCACTAATTTTCCCGAGCGTACATCCAATTCTTGTAACTGGATGCCTGCAAAGTATTTGTTGGGTAGCCAGTTGTTACGCGTACTAGCTTTTCGGTGATCCCAGATCATATTAAGAAAGTATTTTTTACCGTTATCATCATGAAAAATAGAAGGATCGAAACCACTGCTATTAATATAAATAGGCTCAGACCATTGTCCAAGGATATCCTTTGTGGTGATGTAATAGTTGGGAGTGTCTTTAAAGTCACCGGCAAAGCGCTTGGTATTGGTAAAGGCAAGGTAAAAAATGCCATTATCATAGGATAAACAAGGAGCCCATACACCACAGGAGTCGGGATTGCCACGCATATCTAATTGTGAAAGACGAGCTAAAGGACGGGCGACAAGCTGCCAATTAACTAAGTCTTTGGAGTGGTGGATAGACACTCCGGGATACCATTCAAAGGTGGAGCAGGCAATGTAATAATCATCTGCCACGCGAACTATAGAGGGGTCTGGATTAAAACCAGGAATGATGGGGTTGATTATTGTGGTCATGGTCTGGTTTGTAACAATAAAAGTGCTTTTACTGAATTATATTCCTGATTGTGTTGTTAAATCGTTAGATGTCATTAACTGTTAATGTCAATAAGCCCTACGTCACGTTTTCTATTTTATTGTTCTATGCTAGCCACCATATTTTCAAAGGTTAACAGTGGTTTATCTTTATTGGCTTTAGAAAATAAATAGTTGGTAAAATCAACTTTATGCCATAGTCTTCTTTCTATAAAAGGTAGAAACTCATCGACATTGTTGGCGGTAATCACCTCAAATTGCATCATACGTGGTGGAGTAAGAAAGCGATCGATACCATGATGATAGTCGACGATTTTAATAAGAGCATGTGTTGCCATTAAAAAATGGCCACCGACAGAGGCCGTTAGTTCCTTGTTTTTTATTTTTTTAAGTGCGCTAGGTACCCAGTCAAAACCGCCAATAATGACGGGTGGTTTTCCCGTTGCTTGATGTTCTTTGAGGATTTCAAGCGCCATTTGATCGCTGGCACACCAATAGACACTTGTTTCTGGGTAACGCTTTGAAATTAAAGGAAATCGCTGATGGATTATGGTCGGGTCCCAATACATTGGAAAGATCTGGTTAATAATTAAGTTATTCGATATGCCCTGCTTAATTACAGTTTCAAGTGCAAATTGTCTATCTTTAGCAACATTATCAAAATCACCACCAATACCAGTAACGAAGGTTCTTTCATTTTGGGTTGATTTTTTGTGAGCATCAATCAATGTGTTGAGTAATAGTTCCCCACCTGCTTTGTTGTCGTATGTAATTTCTCCCAACCAATACTGGTATCTTTCGCGTATATTGCCTAGTTTTCGCTTAGTGTCACCTGAAAATGTTTGCTCTAGCGTCACAAAGGGAATGTTAGCTGATTCCAGCTGGGTGAATGAGCTGAGAGCATTACTATCAAAAGGAAAGAATATAATATAGTCAGGTTTTATTTTGCGATGGATAATATCTTCAATGGCTTCTTTGGCGGCAAAACGGTGTGGTTCATGATGTATTACTTCAAGCTTAACTTGTAAACTTTTTGCGCTCGCCTTGCTAACATCTTGGACAATCTGCCAAAACAACGGCCCTTTACCATCAGGAATAATCAAACTGACATTAATACCTGTGGCAAAGCTCTTTAGTGTTATTAGTGACAAAATTACTAATAAAATGAAACGCATTACCAACTCCTTACCTGACTTAATGAGTTATTGCACTGGCTTTTCCGTCATAACCTGTTTTGGACTGCGGTCAACCTTAAACAATCCCCAGTGTTTTTCGGCGCCATCAGGGTTGTTTGGATTACCTTTCCATGGCTCATCAAATGCCTCGAAAAAGAAAAAGGTAGTATTAGTAACTTTAGCCCATTGTTTGATGTCTTCAAAGTATTGCTTTTGATTAGCCTCACTGGCTTGCTGAGGAAACTCTTTAGCCGTGGTTGCCCAACCGCCCTCTAGTATGGCTATGGGTTTATTTGGTAAGGCTTGCTGCACATTTTCAATATTCTCTATGGTATAGGCGAGGGCTTCTTCTATGGTTTTATTTTCCCAAGCCGGGTAAGTGTGTACTCCAATAAAATCTACTTCGGCAGCCAGCGGAGCGCCATCCCGGATCCACCATTCATAATTATCGGCAACTGTCACTGGTTGGTTAATCGCTTTTTTAACCTGTCGAACATAAGCTATTACGCTGTTGAGGGTTACCATATGATCGTTCCAGTCAACTAAGGCTTCGTTACCCACATTAACGGCAACTACAGTATCACTATAGGTTTTTGCCAGCTTAATGCCTCGTTGTATCTCTTCAAGGTTTTTAACTTTGTTTGCCAACAGTTTAGGTTGTGGAATAGGTTTTTCTAACCAAGGGCAACCCTCATGATTGCTTATTTCTGCTTCTAACCACATACCCAGTAATACCTTGATGGGCAGTTTATGCTCTTTGATGAGCCTTAACGTTGTAGCTGAATTTTCGCCCGAATCATAAAGGCGAATCAAATCTAAGTCATGGTCTAGCAAGATATTTAGGTCTTCGAGAATTTGGGCGTCACTTGGATTGATTGCACCTTCACCTCTATCAGGATGCTGACCTTCTCGAAAACCTGAGTAGGCTACTGCCATGATTTCACCGCTCATTAGTGCTTGGGGCGTTTGACTATATTCGCCAGAAAAAACTGTCGGCGTGATAAAAAAAGCTAATATTAGTAGTTGAATATTAGCTTTTTTTATCGTGAAGCTAGTCTGTAGTCTTTTGTGAAAAGATTTGATTTTTATTGATAAAAGCTCTTTATTCATTCAGTTGCACTCCAAAAATATTAAAAAAAAAGCACCTTATTTGCTAAAAAAGCAAATAAGGTGCTTGAAGGAGAATAGTTATTTGCCTGCTTGTACTTGCCTGCTTGAGTTGAACACCTTTCATTTTCATTACACCGGTTTTCCCTGATCTTGCAGAGGGACTTTTAACAGTATTTCAGTCATTAGAAATAGAAAAATGATCAAATTAAATACATGTCCATAGAAAATAAATCGCATATGTTTAAACGGATTAAAAGTAAAAAACGTTCAGGTGGACTAAGTGAGAGGTGAAATGAACTTTTTGTTAAGTTAGCTGATTTCAACATGGGAGGGAAATCTTTATCAAGCTCTAATGATAATAAGGAGCACAGTGTTTGTAATTGATAGCACGCTTATTCTTCGCTACTAATAATAGTTTGTCGTATTTACCGCATGTATAGTCCGCCTTGGCTCGTTTTAATTGTCATTATTTCAAGCTACTTTATTGTTAAATGAAAGTATAAAAAGCCGAATAGTAAGGCTTTGTCTATTTGACAGTGATTAGAGGTTAAAGACTAGATGAAAATGATAAAAGGTAGTCAAATAAAACCAGCTTTATTGCTTGCGCCATTGCTCTTTAGTCTAGGTGCTTGTAACTCGGATGAAGCAGGAACAGAGCAATTCGTTAACGCTAATAAGTCCGTTGATTCCGCACAGCATCAAGCAACTAAGGTGGACGAAGCATCAACCTTGCACCCATTTAATAGCCATATTGTTTGGGCGATAAATATTGGTGGCGAGAGTTACCAAGGTGTTGATGGTATTACCTACCAAGCAGATAACCTAGCGCTAGGTGAAAACAAACGCACCATAGATATTATCAAAGGCTCTCAAGATAGTGCTTTGTTTCAGTCTTATCGTTTGGGTGATTTATCAATAAAACAAGCCATTGAAAATGGTCGTTACGAGATTCTTTTTAAGTTTGCGGAACCCGAAGATATTGACGTTGGTCAGCGTATTTTTGATGTTTATGCCCAAGGGCAATTGGTGATAGATGACCTGGATGTACGATTGGCCCGTGACGGTAAACACAAATCAGCCTTAGTACGCGCAGTTCATGGCATCGAAGTCACTGACGGCCAACTTAATATTGACTTTAAAGCATCACAAGGTGAAAGCATTTTAAGTGCAATCATTGTTAGGAAAACGCATACCACTACAGTTTCAGACTCTGATAAAGACTGGCAGCTTGTCTGGAGTGATGAATTTGATTACCAAGGCAAGCCAGATCCAACTAAGTGGAGCTATGATATTTGGCCTGCGAGAAAGGTCAATAGTGAAGATCAAGCGTACACAGATAGCCTTAAAAATGTACAAGTTAAAGATGGCAACTTAGTGATCACTGCACATAAAGAGGATTTAGATGATGCTAAATACACCTCTGGCAGAATCCATTCTCAAGGAAAAGGGGACTTTTTATATGGTAGGGCAGAAGTGAGAGCCAAGCTGCCAGCAGGGCAAGGCACCTGGGCAGCTATTTGGATGTTACCTAGTGATCCCTTTACCTATGCCACGTCTTGCCAAGCCGGCGCAGATTGGCAGGGAAGTGCAACCTGTGATGCATGGCCTAACTCAGGTGAAATAGACATCATGGAGCATGTTGGTTATGACATGCAAACCATTCACGGTACGGTTCACAATGAAGCCTATTATTGGGCGAAGTGGGAGCAGAGAAAAGCCAGTATTGAAGGCCAAAATGTTGAGGAAGAGTTCCACGTATATTCAATTGAGTGGACACCTGAGCATGTTATGGTGTTTTTTGATGAAACGCCCTATTTCTTTTATCAAAACGAATCATCAGGCTGGCAAGCATGGCCATATGATCATCCCTATCACATCATTCTTAATCTAGCCATAGGTGGTATGTGGGGGCGTGCTGGTGGTCCAATAGATGACAGTATATTTCCTGTAGCAATGGAAATTGATTACGTAAGAGTTTTTAAAGCAGTAAAAAAATAGTTTTGTTAGCTTGGTGGGGTAAGTATTCACCAACCTAGCTAATTTTAAGTATCAAAGTAGTAAATATACCTCTAGTTTAGGTAGGAATTAATATGAAAAAGTGTAATACAAACAACAGTCAAGTGACTGGTGAGTTTATCATGTTAGGAGATGAGCGATTTTATGCCATCAACAATGTTGATAAAATGGCGCCGTTTTTTATTAGCGTGGTCTCAAACAGTGATCACTGGCTATTTGTTTCATCAACGGGTGGGTTAACGGCAGGGCGTGTTTCTCCAGAAACAGCATTATTTCCTTATGTTACCGTCGATAGAATTCATGAAAGTGATCTTCACACTGGTTGTAAAACACTCTTTCGCGTAGGGGATGCAGGGCAATCGTCTGATTGGGAGCCCTTCAATCGTCAACATGACACCCGTTATAATATTAGCCGTAACCTATATAAAAATCTGTTAGGGAATAAGCTTTGCTTTGAAGAAATCAATCATGATCTTCAGCTTAGATATAAATATACTTGGGCGACAAGTGACGAGTATGGCTTCGTACGTCAATGTGCATTAGAAAGTTTATCTGATGAAGTTAAAACGGTTGAATTGCTTGATGGTTTTCAAAATATCTTGCCTGCGGGTACACCTAGGTACACTCAAGCAAACTCCAGTAACCTAGTTGATGCTTATAAAAAAACTGAGCTAGATGAAACTTCAGGCTTAGCATTCTTTACGCTTTATTCTGGTATTACCGATAGAGCTGAGCCTTGTGAGTCATTAAAAACCAATACGGCTTTTTGTTTAGGTCTTGAGCAAACCAAAACATTATTATCCTCTGAGCAACTAGAGAATTTTCGAGCAGGAAAACCACTTACTCAAGAAGCGCAAAAGCGTGGTATACGTGGTGCTTTTTTAGTGAACTCAACACTTACCCTTGCGCCAAAAGAAACTAAAGCATGGCAGTTTGTGACTAATCTTGAGCTAAACCAAGCTCAAGCAACTCAGTTACGTAGTCAACTTGCTGATACACCAACGTTGGCTGCAAACATTGACAGCTCAATTTCAATGGGTAGTGATGAACTTGCCCGTATTATGGCCAGCGCCGATGCTTTTCAAGTAACCGCTGAAGAAGATGTTGCAGTACACCATTATGCTAATGTGCAATTTAATGTCTTACGTGGTGGCGCCTTTGATAACCATTATCAAATCTCCTCACAGGACTTTTCAAACACTGTTAAGCAATTCAATGCTGATGTTTATTTACGTCATCAGGAATTCTTTAGCAGCCTTCCAGAAACATTAGAGTTAGAAGCACTACTTTTATTGGTTAATCGTGAAGATGACCAGCAATTAGAACGACTTTGTAATGAATATTTACCTATATTCTTCGGCCGTCGACATGGTGACCCGAGTCGCCCATGGAACCAGTTTGCCATTAAATTAAAAGATGATAACAACAATAGTTTGTTAACTTATCAAGGTAACTGGCGAGATATTTTCCAAAACTGGGAAGCATTAACTTTTAGTTACCCATCGTTTGTTGAAAGCGTGATTGCTAAGTTTGTTAATGCGTCAACTATCGATGGTTATAACCCTTACCGTATCACCAAAGAAGGTATAGATTGGGAAGTTGAAGAGCCAGATGACCCATGGAGTTACATAGGTTACTGGGGTGATCACCAGATCATCTATCTACAAAAACTATTAGAGTTATCGAACAAGTTTCACCCTGAAAGGTTAACTGAATTACTGCGCCAGCCCTTATTTAGTTATGCTAACGTGCCCTATCGCATTAAATCATTTGATGATTTAGTGAAGAATGGCAAAGATACCGTAAGCTACGATGAAGAATCGGCATTACGTCTTGAGCAACGTGTCAGCAAAATGGGCGCAGATGGTAAGTTAATTCTTGATAATAATAATGAAGTATATCAAGTGAACCTACTTGAGAAGTTAATTGTGCCACTACTTGCTAAGTTAGGTAACTTAGTGATTGATGGCGGAATTTGGTTAAATACTCAACGCCCAGAATGGAACGATGCCAATAACGCCTTGGTTGGCCAAGGTGTGTCCGTGGTGACTTTGTATTATTTACGTCGCTATATTTCATTTTTGCAAGACTTACTCGCTAAGGAAACTGAATCAACGCTTATTTCAAATGAAGTCAATGCTTGGTTAGTGGATACGGCTAAAGCATTGACTAAAGTTAGGCTGTTATTAAATAACGGCTCTATTTCAGCAAAAGCGCGTTTTGATTCTTTACGTGAATTAGGTGAAGCATCAAGCCGTTATCGTGAAAGTATTTATCAAAAAGAAAGCTTCTCAGGAAAAGTGGCGCAACCAATTGAGCAAGTTAAACTTTTGCTTGATGATGCCTTAGCTGCCATTGAGCATACAATTGTCAGTAATGAGCGCCAAGATAAGCTTTACAATGCTTATAACTTGCTGTCGTTTGAGCAAGAGGGTGTGACGTTAAGTGAGCTCTACCCCATGCTAGAAGGGCAAGTTGCTGCGCTTAGCTCAGGTGCTTTTAGCTCAGAAAAAGTGATTTCTGTGCTTGAATCATTGTTTGCCAGTGATGTGTACCGTGAAGATCAAGACACCTTTATGCTTTACCCAGATAGAGAGCTACCAAGCTTTTTACAAAAAAATTGTGTGCCCAGCGATAAAGTACAAGCAATTCAATTATTAACGCGCATGCTTGCAGAGCAAGACGATAGCTTGATTTTACAAGATGCTGACGGTGTTTTCCGTTTTAATGCTGACATCACCAATGCCGATGTGCTTAGCGCACAACTAGAAGACTTAACCAGCATTTACGGTGACTTAGTTGAGTTAGCTAGAGAGCCGCTATTAGCACTTTATGAAGAAGTATTTAACCATCAGGAATTTACTGGACGCTCTGGTGGCATGTTTGGCTTTGAAGGCTTAGGTTGTATCTACTGGCATATGGTGGCCAAATTATTACTCGCCGTTGAAGAAAACTTCTTTAGCGCAATAGATAATGGCGAAGATGACAAGACCTGTCACCGCCTTGGTCAATTGTACTACCGTGTGCGCCAAGGGCTTGGCTTTAATAAAACTCCAGAAGAATATGGCGCGTTCCCTGCTGATCCTTACTCACACACACCAAAACATGCGGGTGCGCAGCAACCTGGCATGACAGGTCAAGTGAAAGAGGAAGTTCTTGCTCGCTTTGGTGAGCTAGGTATCAGAGTGCAAGCAGGTGCAGTTAAATTTCAAACTAATTTACTGAGAGCCTGTGAGTTTATTGATAGTCCTGCCCCGTTTAGTTATGTCGATATTGACAATAACTGGCAAGAGATCACCTTACCTAAATCAAGTTTAGGCTTTACTTGGTGTCAGGTGCCAATTGTGTATCAATTAACTCAGACTAATGAAACATTGTTAACTATCACTTTTGATGATGGTAGCGAGGAAGTATTCACTGAGTTAGCACTATCAGCACAAGAAAGTTCAGACTTATTTCTACGCAATGGGCGTATTCGTAAAATAACTGTTGCGTTGAAAAAAGAGCAACTTTTTGCTGAATAACTATTTGTCATGCCTAAAGGCATGACAAGAAATACAGATAACAGGAGTTCGATGTGTCGAGCAAATATAATAAATATATGTCACTAGCTGGAGTAAATTATTCAGCACTTTCAGTCGATGATTTACGTGCCATGGCAGGTCATATATTGGCCGAAAAAATACATGGGATATCCTTTAGTCCTTATGTTGAAGGTCAAGGGCCTGGCACACAAATTAGCGCAGAGCAAATTCAAGAGCGGTTAAATATTATTAAACCCAATATTAACTGGGTTAGGTCATTTTCTTGTACTGAAGGTAATGAGCAAATCCCAAGTATTGCCAAAGAAAATGGTTTAAATACTATGGTTGGTGTTTGGTTGGATGATGACTTAGAAAATAATGAAAAAGAGCTTCAAAATGCAATAGACGTTGCTAAATCAGGTCATGTTGACATTTTAGCGGTTGGTAACGAAGTGTTACTTCGTGAAGATTTAACTGAAGCGCAGTTACTCGATTATATTGCTCGTGCTAAGCAAGCCTTACCTGATGTTGAGGTAGGGTATGTTGATGCCTATTACGAATTTGAAGATCACCCGCGTATTGCCGATGCTTGCGATGTCATCTTGTCAAATTGCTACCCCTTTTGGGAAGGCTGTCCCGCTGAATATTCGTTGTTATACATGAAAGATATGTATCGTAGAGCAACTAAAGCAGCTAAAGGTAAAAGAGTCATAATCACCGAAACTGGCTGGCCAAACCGAGGTACTACTGAGGGTGGTGCCATTCCTTCTTATGAAAACGCATTAAAATATTTTATTGACACTTATTTGTGGGCAGAAGAAGAAGGTATAGAGGTGTTTTACTTTTCATCGTTTGATGAAACGTGGAAAGTTGCTGACGAAGGAGATGTTGGCGCTTATTGGGGATTATGGGATAAAAACGGTAAATTAAAATATGTTTAAAAATCACAGTGATAAAATTACGACTATTAGCTCTATGAACTTAAGTCATGCTAATGCTATTTGTTATTCAGGTTACCGAGAGGGGCAAAATCCACGCGAAGGCATTTATCCTAGTTATGATGAGGTAAAAGAAGATTTACTGATACTTGCAAAAAATTGGAATTACTTGAGAATTTATGACAGTGGCCCTCATGCTGAGTTGGTTTTAGATGTTATCAGGACAGAAAAACTACACTTTAAAGTGATGTTAGGTGTTGATATCGCCGCAGAAATGAGCAACCCACATTGTCCTTGGGGTGCAGAATACAGTGAAGAAACCATCAGTGCTAATAGACAGCATAACTGTGATGAAATACATAAAATGATTCGCTTAGCACAACAGTATGACGACATTGTTTTTTCTGTTTCTGTTGGTAATGAAGCGAGCGTTGACTGGACAGATCACATGGTGCCAGTGGATAGGTTGGTAAACTATGTTGTGCAAATTAAAAAGGAAATTAAGCAGCCCGTTACTTTTTGTGAAAACTATGTTCCTTGGACCTATAAATTAGAACCTCTGGTTGAGGTATTAGACTTTATTTCTATTCATACTTATCCTGCATGGGAATTTAGAACCATGGAAGATGCGCTTGAATATACCAAGCAAAATTATTATTCAGTTGCTCATCATTACCCTGATAAGCCAGTCATTATCACTGAAGCAGGTTGGACTACGGCTTCTAATGGACGCGGTATAGAACCATGGAATGCCAATGAAGACTTACAAGCGCATTACTATGAGCAATTACTGGCTTGGACCACAGAAGAAAAAATCTTAACCTTTGTTTTTGAAGCGTTTGATGAGCCATGGAAGGGATCTCCGGATCCGCTTGAGCCAGAAAAACATTGGGGACTATTTAAGGTTGATCGCACACCAAAATTAGTTATGAAAGATATTTATCCAAAGGCCATTACAGCGATAGAGCCTAAAGAGTCTGTCGCTTAGTTCTAGTTAGTCATTTTGGTAAATCAATAACCCTCGTTTTATTTAAAACGGGGGTTATTGCGCTAATAAGCTAAACTTAATCAATAAAGCAGATAATAAGTTGTGCTTAATTGGCAAGGGGATGTATGGAAATTTTATATTCGATGTTATTGTTAAGGTGTTGTAAAATCATAAATTGTAGCCTCAGGGGGCATTATGTCTGAACACTTTTTACAAGAAAAATATAATTCCATTTCAGAAAACCCTGTTTATTTATTTTGGTTTTTACAAATCTGCTTCTGGTCGTTAGTTTCGTTAATTAGCCTTATTTCGTTGACACTTTGGTATGCACAACTTGATGTTGCTCACCTTAATCATACGCTTTTACAGTCTGTTGTTGGTATAGTCTTTACGCTACCTCTGTACTGGATTTTTATGAGGTACTGGAATGCACCCATTCTTACAAGAGCATTAATTAGTATTGCATCTGTGTTACTGCTCTCCTTTATTTGGAGTGTGATTAGAGTTGAGCTCTATATCGACTTAATAGGAACAGAAACACTTTGGGAGGATTTTGGCGGTTGGTATTTCAGTAGTATTTTTATCTATTTATGTTGGGCGGGGTTTTTCCACGGTATTAGATATTATCAATTGTTGCAGTTTGAACATGAAATTATGCTTAAAAAGCAAGCTGAAGCAAAAACGGAACAACTGAAAAGGTTGAGCGCACAATCTGTTGCTAGGGATGCTAAAATAAAAATGCTCCGTTACCAGCTAAACCCACATTTTCTTTGTAATACCCTCAATGCAATTAACTCCCTTATAGAATGTGAACTTTCAGAAAAAGCCCAACGCATGACTGTTCAATTAAGTAAATTTTTACGTTATTCATTAGATAATAACCCCGATGCTAAAATGGCGCTAGCATTTGAAATAAAGGCATTGAACCTTTATTTAGAAATAGAAAAAACGCGTTTTGGAGAGCGGTTACAACTTGATTTTCAAGTTTCCCAAGCAGCTGAATCCGCTTTAATCCCTAGCTTATTGTTACAGCCTATTATTGAAAACTCGATGAAGCATGTTATTGCTAAGAATGAAGAAGGTGGCACAATTAGTTTAAGAGCAGATGTTATTGATAATATGTTGGTGCTTGAGTTGAGTGATACCGGATCTGGTAAACATATTGATGGCAATAAAATAAAGAGCAAAACAGCTAGGGGAGTGGGCTTACGTAATATTGATGACCGATTAAAAGTACTCTATGGCGATGATTATGTCTTTAATATTACTGCTAAACCTTCTGGTGGCTTAAAGACTACAATTAAATTACCTATAGAAAACAATGATGAAGCTGATATAGTTAACCAAGCATATAATTCTATTAAGGCTAGTTAGACTTATGACTAAATTGAGAACAATAATTGTCGATGACGAGCCATTAGCGCTTAACTTTTTACGCGCTAAGTTGAGCAAAATTTCTGAAGTCGAGATTATTGCTGAATGTAAAAATGGCCGTGAAGCTATTGAAAAAACAATGGATTTAGCACCGGATTTAATTTTTTTAGATATACAAATGCCAGGTATTGATGGTTTTAGTGTGATAAAAAAACTACAATCTGACATTGTTCCTATGGTCGTTTTTACCACTGCATTTGAACAATATGCCTTAGATGCTTTTGATGTGCATGCCGTGGATTATATTCTTAAACCCATTGATGAAGAGCGCATTCAACGGGCAATTCAACGGGCTTTAGTACGTTTTGAAGCAGATGAAAATACGCTAAATAAATCTCGAATCATTAGTGCAATTGATACTATCAATGAAAGAGAAACAAATGATTATGAGCCAGCGCCAGAAACCAGTGTAAAAAAACAAACTCTCCCCAACATTGAGCGTAAAATTGTCATAAAGGACCGAGATGATATTACCTTGTTAAAGCAAACAGACATTGAGTGGATTGATGCCGCAGGCGATTATGTATGTCTTCATGCCCAAGGCGTAACCCATATAAAACGGTGTACTTTAAAGAAATTGTTAGGCGAGCTAGATCCTGAAATGTTCAAACGTATTCATCGTTCTACCATAGTTAATCTTAATTATATTCAAAAAGTTATTCCTCACACTAAGGGGGAATTTTTTCTGAAACTAGGAGAATATGATCAAGTTAAAGTGAGCCGTAATTACCGAGAAGTCATTAAAACTTTTTTGACTGACATGTAATTAACTCGAAGAGTTTGGCTTCATTTATTACCAAACACTCTGTGTTTTAGCTTTATTTAACTGTTCTGCTCTAATTCTACAAAACTTAAATCATAAGATTAAACCTCTCGTTTTTTAATTTATTTACGTAATTAAATTACATTTTATGGGGTTTAGTCTGATTTTCTTGATCTGTATCAATAGTTCCATGTGCTTTTATTACATAATAACAAAATTAGAATATTTACTCTTATCATAATGGAGAGGGTCACATGAAAGTAGCAGTATTTAGTAGTAAACCTTACGATGAATCTCATCTGAATCAGTTTAATGATGGCAATCATGAGTTTACGTTTTTACCCGCAAGGTTGACGCCACTGACTGCATCTTTAGCTAAAGGCTTTGACGCTGTTTGTTGCTTTGTAAATGATCAATTAACAGCAGACACTGTTGAAATATTGGCATCACAAAAGGTGAAGCATATCGCCCTTCGATGTGCTGGTTACAATAACGTAGATCTGAAAGCCTGTGCAGCACACAATATCAATGTGGTTCGTGTACCAGAGTACTCTCCTTATGCAGTCGCTGAGCATACCGTAGCTCTTGCCTTGGACTTAAATCGTAATATTCACCGAGCCTTTTCTCGGGTACGTGAAAACTATTATTTACTCGATGGTTTATTAGGCTTTGATATGCGCGGGAAAACTGTTGGCGTTATCGGCACAGGAAAAATTGGCGAGTGCTTTATCAAAATAATGCTTGGGTTTGGCTGTAAGGTTATTGCTTCCGACCCTTATGAAAACGAAACAGTGAAAGCATTAGGGGTAGAATACAAACCCTTGGATGAGTTGTTCTCGACATCAGATATTATCTCTTTGCACTGCCCATTAATGCCTGAAACTCACCATATCATTGGCGAGCAATCCATTAATAAGATGAAAAAAGGTGTGATGATCATTAATACCAGCAGAGGAGGGTTAGTTGACACCGCCGCAGTTATTGAAGGGTTGAAAAGCGGTCAGATTGGCTACCTAGGTTTGGATGTGTACGAAGAAGAAACTGATTTATTCTTTGAAGACTATTCAAATACCGTACTGCAAGATGACCTGTTTGCCCGTTTACTGACCTTTCCTAATGTAGTCATCACCGGACATCAAGCCTTTTTTACCCGTGAAGCCTTAGATGCCATCTCTACGGTCACCGTTAACAACTTAACAGCATTGCAAAATGGAAATGTTGAACAGGCGTTTTTAATTGACTATCCCAATTAAAAATCCAAAGACTATGTTTTATAAGTGTTGCTTAGCTGAATCCCTGCTGTTTTGCTTGAGCGTGTTTAAAGGCTATCCACACTTCGACAGGCTCAGTGTAAATGTTGGCTGCAGTGTCTAATTTGAGTTATTACAGTAAACCTCAACATAGTCAATGAAACTAACTTCTCATTTACTCTGCAGTTTACTTGAATAGGTTGCATAATGACTTTTCTACAAACGTTAACCGCGCTAATGCCAATATTATCTGTGTTGGTTTTTTTAATCGTATTGCGCTGGCCAGCCATGAAAGCAATGGCTGTCAGCCTGTTGATAACGGCAGTTTTAAGCGGTTTTATCTGGCAAATACCTATGGTGCAGATCACAGCGTCAATTATCGAAGGCTGGATCATTGCCGGGTCAATTTTGATTATCGTCTTTGGAGCTATTTTTCTATTAAATACACTAACACAGAGTGGCTCGATTGCAGTGATTCGCCAGGGGTTTATGCACATTACACCCGACCGTCGAATTCAACTTATAATTATTGGTTGGTTATTTGGCAGCTTTTTAGAAGGTGCCTCAGGTTTTGGCACTCCTGCGGCCATCTGCGCGCCACTTTTAGTAGCCTTAGGATTTAACCCGTTAGCTGCCGTATCATTAGCACTAGTAGCTGATTCTTCAGCCGTTTCTTTTGGCGCTGTTGGAACACCAGTTATTGTGGGTATAACTAACGGTTTAGCACAGCCAAGTCCTGCATTGATTCAACAGGTGACAACCATGGCGATTAGCATAGATTTATTCGTCGGTATTTTTATCCCCTTGGTCATGGTAAGTCTGTTAACTCGATTTTGGGGTGAAAATAAGTCCTTTAAAGAAGGGCTAGCATTGTGGCCTTTTGCTTTGTTATCTGGACTTAGTTTTATGGTGCCGGCTTGGTTAGTGGCTAATTTTCTGGGACCTGAATTTCCTTCCATTATCGGTGGCTTGATTGGCTTGGTACTCATAGTGACCATGGTAAAGTTGAAATTTTTAGTGCCTGAAACCCCTTGGATTTTTGCTGATGATAAAACAGCTAAAGCGCATGAAACAGACAATAAACCACTCCCATTATCTATAGGCTTGGCTTGGACACCTTATATATTAGTAGCGGTACTATTAGTGCTTACGCGCGTTGACATACTACCATTTAAATCTTGGCTGGCTAGTTTTGCCATTCACTATACCAATATCTTAGACACAGGTATTTCTAGCTCTATAAAACCACTATATTTACCGGGCTTTATCTTTGTCTTGGTTTGCTTCATAACTTTTTTCTTACATAAAATGACAGTCAAACAATCTGTCAATGCAGTTAAACACTCAGCTTTTGCTTTGATTCCAACTGCGATTACCTTGGCGACGGCTGTTCCTTTGGTTAGGGTATTTATTAATTCTTCTGTAGCAGGCTCGACATTGGAGAGCATGCCCAAAGAGCTGGCAATAATGATGGCAGAATTATTCGGTCAAGCCTGGCCCTTGTTTGCATCTTTTATTGGCGCTTTAGGGGCGTTCATTTCGGGCTCAGCCACTTTCTCTAATATGATGTTTGCAGATCTTCAGCAAATGACAGCCATTCAATTAGGTATTGCTGAGCATCTCATTTTGGCTTTACAAATGCTCGGCTCTAATGCTGGCAACATGGTTTGTGTGGTCAATGTTGTTGCTGCTTGTTCAGTGGTGGGATTGACAGGCAAAGAAGGTGCTGTGATTCGAATAACCTTATTACCTATGCTGGGTTATTGCTTGTTATCTGGCATTGTCGCTATGGTTTGGCTGAGCTGAAAATAGGCAGTAACTCCCATTCCAATGTACGAAGCATTATCTGACAATATTCAAGTAAGATAATGCTTTCCTTTCTATCGTGATCTAAGTCCGCTTTAGCGCAATGGTATTGTCTTGTTTTATTTAACACTAGATGATTAGGCCATTATAGCCTCTGCTTCAAAGTAGAGGTGGCGTTTTCAGTAAGAGTGTATGACATGATAAAGAATAAAATGATGGCTTTGGCTCTAAAAGTAGCTTCAATATTTTATATGGTTTTTACTTTGCCTACTTATGCTACGGATAATCACCATCAAGGTAGAACAAATTATTACGCACCTTTTGCAAGCCAAGCCCCTCAAGTCGATGGTGTTGCCAACGAAAGTATTTGGCAAGCAGCTAAATGGCAGGTGCTAGATAATCGCTGGCTTGGTCCAGAATATTCAAAAGAAGATTTTCAAGGTCGATATAAAGTTGTTTGGACTAAAAATAAACTGTATTTAATGGCTGAAATTATTGATGACATTTTAATTGATAGCCATAGAGATCCGTTAACACAATATTGGGATGATGACTGCTTAGAAATATTTTTAGATGAAGACTTTTCTGGTGGCGAGCATCAATTTAATCATAACGCTTTTGCCTATCATTTTTCTCTAGATAACCAAGCCATAGATATTGGTACGGATAAACAGGCCCGCTCTTATACCCATCATGTTGAAAGCCAATGGAAGCAAGCCGGCGACAAACTCATTTGGGAGTTAAGTATTGATATTTATACTGATGCTTACCAAGACTCAGCAACAGATAATCAAGCCATAGAGCTGAGCGCAGGTAAAATTATGGGCTTGATGGTCGCCTATTGTGATAACGATGGCAGTGAATTACGTGAAAATTTCATTGGCTCTGAATCTGCGTCAGGGCCAGAGCCAGATGCAGGTTGGAAAGATGCGGGCTTATTTGGCAAGTTAATTCTTGCTAAATAATTAATTTAATATGTTCTTTAAAATCGGTAAAAAATCCTTATGAACAAAGTAATTGCATGGGGAGCTTTGTCTTCCATTATTTTATCTGGCTGTCTATTTCAAGAGCAAACAACACAAGTGAAGAATGAAATGACAAGAACGAATTATCATTTATCAAAAACGACAGAAATTCTTGTTACCAGTGAGGCTGGCGATAAAATATCACCTAAGCCAAACCTTGCCTTTAAAGAAGGTCAGGCGCAAGGCAAGGTGATTACCATTAGACCGGATATTGTTAAACAAAATATTCTCGGTATTGGTACCTCATTTACAGAGTCTTCTGCGTTTGTGCTTGCTCATTTAGACAAAAATAAAAGAGCTGAAGTGATGGAAAATATTTACGGCGAAAAAGGCGCTAATTTTTCTATTGCTCGCACAACCATTGCTGCGACAGACTTTGCTGTTGAAGGTAAATTCTCTTATGCGCCTGTCGAGGGGGATATTAATTTAGAATCTTTTAGTATCAGCGTTGATGAAGACGGATTTAGCCAAAAGCAATACCCTGGCATTCAAGATGAACAATTTGATCTGTTGCCTATGATCAAAGAAGCCTACGCCATTAAAAGTAAACAAGCCGATAATGACTTAAGAATAGTGGCATCCGCTTGGACGGCGCCACCATGGATGAAAAATATTAATGATTGGTATATTAAACCTACCGCTGAAAATAACCATCAAGGCACGGGCGGGGAATTAAAGCCTGAATATGTCGCTAGTTATGCGGATTACTTAATAAAGTATCTTGATGCTTATAAAGCGCAAGGCATTGATATTTGGGCGCTAACACCTGTCAATGAGCCCCATGGCAATAGTGGTCAATGGGAAAGCATGCACTTTACCCCTAAGACTCAAAACCAATTTATTAAAGAGCATCTAGGTCCGAAATTAAAAGCCAGTGATCATGAAGAGGTGAAATTACTTATTTATGATCAGAACCGTGATGAAATGGAACACTGGACAGATGAAATACTGGGCGACAGTGAAACCTCTGCCTATGTTTATGGTACTGCAGTACATTGGTACGAAAGCACCACTAAAGTCAGTGAAGAAGTGTTTGAACGAGTACATGAAAAATTCCCTGACTTTTCAATTATTCACACCGAGGGTACCATTGATGATTTGGGTAAAGACGCACCGGAAGGTATTTTAGACCCTGTACGTTTTAAGGAATCTAACTGGTTTAACAACGATGACTTCTGGTGGAATGAAAATGCCACCGATTGGGCATATACTGCGACATGGGCACCTAAACCAGAAGATCACCCTATATACACGCCAGTGCATCGATATGCCCGCAACATTATTGTCAGTTTAGATCACTGGCTTGAAGGCTGGATTGATTGGAATATTGTCCTTGATAGCCAAGGTGGCCCAAACCATGTAGGTAACTTTTGTGGTGCCCCTATTATGATAGACACAGAAACAGGTGAAGTGTATTACACGCCAATTTATCATGTGTTATCACAATTTAGTCGTACCATCCGACCGGGTGATAAAGCATTACAGGTAGATACGCAGTTAGATGGTCTCGATAGTGATGCGTTACATGTTAGCTCGGCAATCAGTAAAGATAATATTATTAGCACACAACTATTAAATACCACCAAAGCACCGATAAACTTTTCATTACAAATTGGCGAACAATTTGTTGAAGTGTCTATGCCTGCAAACGCGGTGCAAACTATTAGAGTGCAACTATAGTTATTTATTCATTGGTTTACAGGCAGACACTTGAATAAGTGTTTGCCTCTGCTCAATTGCGTAAAGTGAGAATAGTCCGTGACTAATCATCCTTTTGAAACACTATTGCTACCAAACGGAGCAAAGTTATTATTTACTCCTTGCCCTGGCACTAAATCAGTAGGGCTTGAAGAGTCGATGGCGCAACTCAAACAGGCTGGGGTCACTATGTTACTGACCTTAATGTTTGATGCTGAAATGTCGGCAAATGATATCACCACTTTGCCTCAGCTATGTAACTCAATGCAGATTGCTTGGCTGCAACTTCCAATTGTTGATGATGAAGCTCCGCAAGCCCCTTTTAAAGAGCAATGGCAACTAAATAAAGACCTTATCTTAGAAGAAATCAATAATGAAGGTGTGGTGGCTGTACATTGCAAAGGAGGAACGGGTCGGACAGGTACAGTAATTTCGTTGATATTGTTAGCGCTCGGTTGGTCAGCAATAAAAATTCAACAAGAAGTACAAGTCCTCAAACCCAAAGCATTACGAATTCAAAAACAAATAGATTATTTAAACCGTCAGTTGGCAGGCTCGGCTGGCAAATTTTCATGATGTAATACCAATCAGTATAAGAAAGTGAGCACTTCTTTATACTAAGTAGTAAAGCCATTTGATAATGGTGTTGTTTTAAGATTAATAGCTTAATCCAAAGCCTAATGGAAATAATACTGGCGCGTTTTTCTTTGTCGTTTTAGGCCAGTCAAAAGATAATTTTCCATGAAAGTTATATTCGCCAAATAAAACATCGCTAATGCCTTGCCCTTCTGAACCAGGCAGCCAAGCAGCGATAAAAGCACTAGCGGCTTTAAGTTCAGCGTTAATGACCAGTGGTCTACCTGAGATTAAAATAACGACCACAGGTATCCCCAAGCGCGTGAGTTTATTAATGGTTAAATAATCCTCTGGATGCGTTTTGAGCAACTCAGTAGAACTGGCATAGGGCTGAGAAACATTTATTTGTCCGTTTATTTGTGAACCTGCTTCAATGAAAAGATCGTTTCCATCTCTAATATCACCCAAACCTTCAGCATAAGGCGTTTCACCTATGATAACGATGGCAACATCATGCTCGCTTGCTTTTATATCGTCGAGTGTTTCTCTTAATACAGCATTGGGGGCAATAGTGTTAATTCCTTGCCAGATAGAGGTTGCTTGCGGGAAATCACTGTTGCCAGAAACACCCTGCCAGTCAATGGTAAATCCTCCGCATTGATGTCCAATATTATTGGCGTTTTTGCCGGTAACTAAAATTTTCGCATGTTTATTAAGCGGGAGTATTCCATTGTTATTTTTAAGTAGCACCATTGATTTTCGCACCGCTTCACGAGCAACTTCTTTATGTCTCAATGAATTAAAACTTTCATGGTTTGCTCTTGCTCTCTTACTTGGCATAGGTGCATCTAGTAAGCCAGAGACAACCTTTACAGAAAGAATTCTACTCACGGCATCATTGATTCTGGAAAGCGGCACTGTACCTAGTTCTACATGACTATGTAAATGACGTATAAACTGTTTCCAGTTATCTGACAACATGAACATATCAATGCCAGCGTTAACACCTTGGGCAACAGATATATAAAAATCATCAGAAAGATAGTCAATACCATCCATATCGGAAACCACAAAGCCTGAAAACTTGAGTTGGTTTTTCAATATATCGGTAATAAGAAACTTATGCCCATGACATTTACTGCCATTCCAACTGCTAAAAGAAGCCATTACCGTCATAGCACCTGAATTAAGCGCAGCAATATATGGGCTGATATGCGTTTTATTTAACTCTTCCCAAGATATTTTTGCATCTCCTTGATCTATACCATAGGAGGTTGCCCCATCTCCGATCCAGTGCTTTACACAGGCAATAACCCCCTGCTGTTTAAAGTTGTTTTGTAATCCAGAAATAATGTTGCTGGCATACTGAGTCGTCATACTTGGCGTTTGTGAAAAGCTTTCATAAAATCTGCCCCATTGATTGTTTTGAGCAACGGCAAGGTTGGGGGCAAATATCCAGTCAATGCCACTAGCTAAAACCTCTTTACGGGTAATATTGGCAATCTCTTTGACTAGGGCAGGATTATCTGCGGCACCTAAGCCAATATTATGTGGAAATACTGTCGCCCCTTTGAGACTGCCATGACCGTGAATAGCGTCTATGCCAAAAATCAATGGAATGCCTTGATGGTTTTGATCTTGTGATGTTGAGGCCAACCAATAACTATCTGTCATAGTAAGCCAATTTTGCAGTGTATTTTTGTTAGGCGCAGAGCTAGCTCCACACATAACAGAGCCTAAGTGAAAGTGTTTTGCTTCAGTTGGCGTACAGCTTAATCGCTCGGCTTGTGTCATTTGTCCAATTTTTTGAGCTAGTGTCATCTTCGACATTAGTTCATCAACGATCTTTTTCACGGCTGGCTTGTTAACTATTGAGTGCATATTATTATTTCATCCAGTCACTTCTTTTTTAATACCAATCGACATAAAGATATAGTCACTTAGGACTACAGGTGCGATATTAGAACAAATAATGTTTGAGAAGATATAGTTATTCTACATCAAACAAACATTATGCCGTTATCATGTCACACCTTAGTCCCCAAAGGGCGAGTTTTAATGGCTTATATGCAGAGTTATTGATTTTGATAAGGGAATAACCATTACCTGCAATCAATGCCTTACCTATAAGTCATTGAATTCTCGCTAAGCGACCAAATCATTATATCGGTTGGTATAACATGTTAGAAAAAGTAATATTCTTAGACTATTACGACTATGTCAGGATACAAGTTAAATACGGTAGAGAGGACTAGTAAGCAGACTATCCGGACTTTTGAATTCTCATTGTTGATAAAGGAGAGTTGGTAACATCAGCAAAATTGCTATGAGCTGATGCTACCACATCCTGTTAAATTAATTAGTGATTAGTGTGAAACTATTAGGAGCAGCACTAACCGTTTGGTCATCGCTGAAGTTTACCGTTAGTGTCTGGTCACTATAGTTATAAACGACATAAGTTCTTACGCCGTTATTATCAAATGCCATGGCAGCAGGATAGTCGGCTGTTAACGCTCCTGTCCCGGTTTGTAAGTGACCTAAGCTGCTAAATGTGTGCATCCAATGGTAAGTGTGGGCTTTAGTCTCACCCGCTTCAGCAGTGTAGCTGGTCACGCTATCGTAGTCAGCAATCGCTGCATTTGCATCGGTCATCGCCCAAAGATTCCACCAAATATCACGCCATTGATCAGCCACTAATCCTGAAGGTTTGCCATTAGAAGACTCTGCTAGACCTAGGGTCACATAATCAGCCATATAATCGGCATATAAGCCGGTATGCAAAGTTAACGGGTTAGTCGGTAAACCCTGAATGCCTAGAATATGCGCATAGGCAGGGCTAAACCAAGTTGAAAAAACGGCGCCATCACCCCAAATAATCGACGTGGTCATTTTGTCATAACCACTTGGAAAATTATCTTCCGTTTCGCCGACATTGTTGTACTTGTCGATATTATTCCAATACTCCCAATAAGCCGCAGTCGTTGAAGCATGAAGGTAAATGCCTCGATCCGTTAGTTCACTATTACCGGTAATTAAGCCGTATAGCACAATAGCCCCGTAGGAGTTTGCTGCTTCTGAAGTTGATTCATTATTATTACCGCGAGCAAAATTAACTTTGCCAGAAGCCCATGAAAAGCCATTGGCTGGATCGAAGTTTCTCAGGTATGGGAACATGGCATCATCTTTTCCACCGGCATAATCACGGATCAATAATTCAATCATAGGACCGTATTGTTCGGCGCCACACCAAGCCTTATCTGTGCGGCAAATTTCTGCAGCAGCACGAACAAAGTAGCCGTAATGAAAGTGGTGGTCGTTTAGCTGCTGGTGACTCATAAAAGACTCTTCCAGTGCCAGTAATGTGTTCCATTCTTCATCGTAAACAAAATATTTATTGGTATCTAAGTTACCACCGGTTTCAGCACTAAACCAATCAGATAATTCTGATTTCAACCAATCACGTAGGGTTGTTGCTTGAGCAGTCATATCATTAGCATCGGCAATGGCGATCAATTCAGCCACTTTATTGTAATTTTTGCCCGACCAATAGGCGTCATTATGAGTATTCCAAGAGTCTGCTCCTTGGCCAATAAAGTCATTGACCAAGCTTGTTAGTTTAGTTTTATCAAAAGTGCCCTCAATAGAAGGTAATGAAGGTAGTACACCAACAAAAGGTAACTGATAGCTAAACTGATCCGTTTGACTGAACTTGATGTTACCGCGAGCACTTCTTATTTTATAAGCTGAGGTTGGTTGTGTTGAATTCTTCCAATGCAGAGGCAGCATGCCTGCAATAGTTTCAACGGCCGTACCTTGTGCATTTAAATAACTATGGCTTACTGTCACAGCATTGGTTGTTTGGTTGACTGAGTAATCAATAGACACCGCTGCCACCACATTACGAGCTTTAGCTGCAAAGAAGCTGCTTAATGTGTCACTAGGTGCCCCTCCTAAATGGGGTAAATAAGTCAGCGTAAATTCTTTAGCGGTATTGTTTATGGTGATTTCATTACTGGTTATATTTGAAAATGTTGTCGTTCCTTCCCCTGTCACCAAGAAATTATTGTGATTGCCAGCAACGTTTGTCCAAATGCCTAGGCTGTTTCCCTGTTGGTAGAAAGTACCTTTCTCGCCGCCATCTGCGCGCAAAGTGCGTACAACTAGATCGCCATCATAGGCTTTAAAGTAGACATAAGGCGAACCATGTACAAAAGTTGCTTCCATCACCGCGACACCATTACTCTGCCACTCAACGGTAACAGAACCATCACTATGGTCTTTCAAATACCCCTCTAGGTTGGAATGGGCGCTATTGCCTATGGCTAAACCATCGAATACTTCACTGAAAGGATCTGGAATCGGATACAGAAAACCATCACCCGTGGTTGTCAGGCCAGCGGGGATCCCCATGACTCTGACGCCTTTTTCGGTAATACGGGCTGTCATAGGGTCAGGCGTAATATAAGCGGCACTGTTTGCATCACCAATAGTCATCTCTCCCATAAATGGAATAGAGCCCCACCATTTATGGGTTGGTGTTGGTTTAGCAAGCGCAGGCCCTGTTAACTGTGGGTGCAACTTAGTTGGTGTACCCGAAGGGATTCCTGTTTGCGTATCACAAGCGGCAATACCGGGTTCAACAATGCCAGCGTTATAAATCCAATTTCCATAATCATAAACACATCGATAGCTATCGGGGTTGATAGTATTAGAAATATTGCCAGCTCCATAAGGTGTTATTACATAATCTTCAGGAATGGTTCCGCCATCATTGATGCCAGTAAAATGCACATTATCGAGCTGGAATACTGTGCTTGTTGCATTGGTAGCCCAGATAACTATGCCTGTATTAACACTAGAGAGATCAAGTCCGCTAGCAGCCAACGTTGCTAAAGGCACTTCAACGGTTTCCCAGCCTGATGCCCCCTTACTGCCAAGGTTTTGATCGCCAGAAGTACATGGGTAAATACAATCTAACTTCATGGTGATATTACTGTCACCACTTAGCACTTTTATATCAAATACTAGCTTACCATCAGTGTGATTAGAGAGATCTATGATGCCATTTATCCCGATAAATAATCCGGCAAGATCGCCTGTTGAAGCATGAGTTACTTCAAGTACATCGTCACGTTCTTGGTCGTTAACAACCTCCCAAGCTATACTGGGACAACCGGCACCGCCATCGTTGTTACATTCACCCCAGCCAATAGCAGCATCAAAAGCATTAATGCCTTTGTTCCAAGTTGGGTTGACTACACCATTATCAAAAACAATTAACTCATTATTTTCCGCGGCCACGACTACGGTTCTGTCCGTTGTGGCGGTATTATTAGCAAGATCCGTTGCTGTGTAGGTAATGGTATAAGTTCCGGCTATGTCTGCTACTTCTCCAGAAGCACTGACTGATACCGTACCGTCTACTGCATCTATTGCTGTAGCACCAGCATCTACATAAGGAGTGCCCAACTCGTGGTTTATATGCGCAGAGCCAATTAGGGTTATTACCGGTGCGAGTGTATCTGCAACCGTCACGGTTCTGGTTAATGTCTCGGTATTGCCAGCGGCATCCTGTGCCGTATAGGTTAGCGTATAGGTTCCAGCAATGTCTGCTACCTCTCCAGAAGTACTGACTGATAATGTACCATCTACGGCATCTATTGCTGTAGCGCCAGCATCTACATAAGGAGTGCCCAATTCGTGGTTAATATTTGCAGAGCCAACCAAGGTTAGTACCGGCGCTATTGTATCTGCAACCGTCACGGCTCTGGTTAAAGTCGCGCTATTGCCAGCGGCATCTTGTGCGGTATAGGTAAGCGTATAGGTTCCAGCTGATTCGCCTACGGTACCTGAAGTATTAACCGCAACGACACCATCTACATTATCTGTTGCTGATGCACCTGCATCGACATAGGGAGTACCTTGTTCATGGTTAATACTCGACGCACCAACTAAGGTAATAATAGGGGCGATAGTATCAGGCATAGGGCTCTCTTCAGAGTCTCCACCTCCACCACAGCCTTGTAGGGCTAGAGTGATAAAAGAAAAACTTAACAAACGGATAGTGGGTTTAATCTTTGTCATTTTTTTAATCGGATTATGAGTGAGTATGTAAAAACTACAGACTTGACATCACATTAATAGTTAAAAACGCTCAAGCGGGTTGTTGAAAAGGTGAAGTGGATTATTTGCTGTATAAAAATGATTAATTTCAGAGTAGGTTATTTATGGTTTTTGTTACTGGCAGATGATTGGAAAATTGTCATCTTGCCTATTTTGTGTAAATTATGAGTATCAGGTGATTCTGTGAAGTTATTTCTGCCAAGTGATTCAATTATGCAATCAACACACTTTACTTTTGGTGTCGCTACTTCCTCCTTTCAAATAGAAGGAGGTGCAGAGCAACGTTTGACCAGTATCTGGGATACTTTTTGCGATAGAGAGTACACAATTAAAGATGGGTCAAATGGTCTTGTTGCTTGTGATCACTTTACCCGTTGGCAAGACGATATTGAGTTAATTGCATCACTGGGGGTGGACGCTTATCGTTTGTCAATATCCTGGCCTCGAGTGATTAATAAAGACGGCTCACTCAACCAGAAAGGAATGAACTTTTATTTAAAAATATTAGACAGATTAGCAGAAAAAAATATCAAAGCTTATGTCACCTTGTATCATTGGGATCTTCCTCAACATATTGAAGATAATGGTGGCTGGCTCAATCGAAAAACAGCCTATTTGTTTCGTGATTATGTCGATAAAGTGACTAAGATATTTGGTAATAGAGTCTTTTCATATGCAACACTAAATGAACCTTTTTGCAGTGCTTTTCTTGGCTATGAAGTGGGCATACATGCACCAGGAAAAGTTGGTAAAGAATACGGAAAAAAAGCAGCACATCACTTATTACTCGCGCACGGCTTAGCCATGCAAGTACTGCAAACAAATAGTCCGAACACACTCAATGGTATTGTGTTAAATTTTTCTCCTTGTTATCCGTTAACCGATAACAAGGCCGATAAGCTAGCAGCACAACTTGCAGATGAGCATTTCAATCAATGGTATATTAAGCCAATTATCGATGGAAGTTATCCTGAGTTATTAGCAAGGCTGCCACGAGAAGAAAGGCCAGAAATTCATGACAATGATATGAGCATTATTGCTCACCCTATCGATTATCTAGGTATAAATTATTACTCTAGAACCGTTTTTCGTAGCGATGAAAAAGAAGACTTTGTATCTGAAGTTCCAGCCAATGTTCCCTTAACTGATATGGGCTGGGAAATATGCCCTCAAGCTTTTACTGAATTATTAGTATCACTCAATGAACAATATGAATTGCCGCCCATCTTTATTACCGAAAATGGTGCGGCTATGCCAGATGAGCTCTCTGTTGGTGTGGTTAATGATCATGGTAGGTTCGATTATTTTCAAAGCCATTTAAATGCAGTAAATGATGCCATAGGCCAAGGGGTGAACATTCAAGGCTATTTCGCTTGGAGTTTAATGGACAACTTTGAATGGGCTGAGGGTTATCGCAAGCGGTTTGGACTCATTTATGTTGACTATAAAACGCAACAAAGAACGATCAAAAATAGTGGCTTGGCTTATCGTGATTTGATTAATCAGCGTTACAGTACTTTTTGAATATAGTCCTGTAAGGTGTTTTTATTTAGCAACACTTCAACATCATCATCTTCCAATTTATTCATTAACGCTTTACCCATGGGTGACTGTGGCGTGATCACCGTAATATGCTGTTTGGCTAACTGGCAACGAAAACCGCCTGCAGCGGGTCCAATAAAAAACCAATGGTTACTTTCTTTATCTTGTGAAAGCTGGACAAGAGCAGATAAAGAAATGGCTTTGTTCTGATCAAAAGTTAATAAAGACAATGATTGATAGCTTTGTATTGCACTTTGCAGCTCTTGAACGCGTCTCGATTGTCCTTCGGCTAAATATCCCGCCTCTATGGCTAGCGTATCGTATTGTGTTTCAGCAACACTTTCATCATCAACTGCTGCTGCGTGTGCTTCCTTGGCTGAATTAACTGCCTGTTTTAATTCGCTTTCAAGTTCTCTAATGATTAAGGCGATTACAGCTTTTTTGCTAATTTCTTCAAGACTCATACTGTGAATAATAAACTGATTTAGGGATAACGAATTCTACTATGAAGATAACAAAAAGAGGAATAATTATAATTCGATCTGACAGGTGTCAAAATTAACTTGTATTTTGCAAAAAAGATGAGTAAATTAGCATCACTGGTTAGACCAAAAAGATAAAATGAGAGCAATTATGACTGATAACACCAAGGCAAATCCATTTCCAAATTTATTAGAGCCTTTAGATCTAGGCTTTACTAAAATAGCCAACCGTACCTTAATGGGATCTATGCACACCGGCTTAGAAGAAGAAAAAAATGGTTGGGCTAAATTAGCCGCTTTTTATGAAGAACGCGCTAAAGGTGGTGTCGGCATTATTGTTACTGGTGGTGTTAGTCCTAACAAACGTGGTCGTATTTCACCTTTTGGTTGTGAAATGAGTCACTTTTGGCATGTAGATAAGCATAAGCAGGTGACAGCGGCGGTACACAAGTATCCAACCAAAATATGTTTACAATTATTGCACACTGGTCGTTATGCTTATCATCCTTTCAGTGTAGGGCCAAGTAAAGTTAAATCACCTATTACTCCGTTTACGCCAAAAGCAATGTCTAATAGGCAGATCCTTTCAACTATAAAAGATTACGCAAGTTCAGCCAAGTTGGCTGCAAAAGCAGGTTATGATGGTGTAGAAATCATGGGGAGTGAAGGTTATTTAATTAACCAGTTCGCTTGTTTACGTACTAACCAACGTGATGATGAGTGGGGCGGTAGCATTGAAAATCGCATGCGTTTAGCCGTTGAAACCGTTAAAGCGGTACGCGCTAAAGTTGGTGAAAAATTCATTATTATTTTCCGATTATCTATGCTGGATTTAGTTGAAGGTGGTAATAGCTGGGATGAAGTGGTGACTATGGCGAAAGCGGTAGAAAAAGCGGGTGCCACTATCATTAATACAGGTATTGGTTGGCACGAAGCCCGTGTACCAACTATCGTAACGTCAGTACCAAGAGCTGCATTTACTTGGGTCACTGAGCGAATGAAAAAAGAAGTTTCTATTCCACTAATAACGACTAACCGTATTAATACCCCAGAAGTTGCAGAAGAAGTATTAGCAACTGGGCAAGCGGATATGGTTTCTATGGCGCGTCCTTTCTTGGCTGATGCTGACTTTGTTAATAAAGCTGCAGCTGATAAGTCAGATGAAATCAATACTTGTATTGGTTGTAATCAAGCTTGTTTAGACCATGTGTTCCAACAAAAACGTGCTTCTTGTTTGGTCAACCCAAGAGCTTGTTATGAAACAGAGCTTAATTTTGATAAAGCGCCAAACAGCAAAAAACTTGCAGTAATTGGTGCAGGCCCAGCTGGTTTAGCTTTTAGTGTTTATGCGACAGAACGTGGTCATAAAGTTGAGTTATTCGATAAAATCAGTGAAATTGGTGGCCAATTTAATGTGGCTAAGCAAGTGCCGGGTAAAGAAGAGTTTTACGAAACATTACGCTATTTTAACAAGCAAATTTCCTTACATGATATTCCTGTTCACTTAAACAGTGAGCAAACAGCCGAAAGCTTATTAGCGGCAGGTTTTGATGAAGTTATTTTGGCGACAGGTATTAAACCTAGAAGGCTTGATATTGAAGGTATTGATCACCCTAAAGTGCTCACTTATTTACAAGTATTACGTGATAAAGTTGAGGTGGGTGAAAAAGTTGCCATTATTGGTGCTGGTGGTATCGGCTTTGATGTTGCCTCATACTTAGCGGAGTCTGGCGAGTCATTAACTACTAATCGTGATGCTTGGTTAAATAGCTGGGGTGTAGATAAAACTTATCAACATACCGGGGCATTAAATACAGATAAGTTGTATGAAAAAGTAGAAGCTAGCCGTGAAATCACGTTATTACAACGTAAAAAATCAAAAGTGGGTAAAGGCTTAGGTAAAACATCGGGCTGGGTACATAGAGCTAATTTAGGTAAACATGGCGTAAATATGGTTCCCGGGGTGACTTATAAAGCCATTACCGATGAAGGTTTACGCATTGAAGTTGACGGTAAAGAGCAATTACTGGATGTGGATAATGTCATTATTTGTGCTGGCCAAGAATCAAACCGTGATTTACAACAAGGCCTTGAAGCGGGTGGCATGAAGGTTAACTTAATCGGTGGCGCAAATGTTGCCGCCGAACTTGATGCAAAACGTGCAATTCGTCAAGCAGCTGAACTAGCCATGGAAATTTAATCCTTCCTTACATATTGACGCATAAAAGGCTGATGTAACAAGGCTATAAACTTGTTATACTCAGCCTTATTATTATCGTGTGTTTGTAAAATAATTAATGAATAAAATAGTCGTAAGTGGCACAGACATTCAAGTCTACTCTTCTCCTGTTCAGTATAAGCAGCAATTATTATCACTTATTGCTAATGCGAAAGAGCGCATTTATATCACCGCCCTTTATTTGCAAGACGATGACGCGGGAAGAGAAATTTTACACGCCTTATATCAAGCCAAAGCAAAGAATCCTTCTTTGAATATTAGTATTTTTGTCGACTATCATCGCGGTCAGCGAGGCTTAATTGGTGAAAAGGAAAGCTTAGGTAACCGTGAACTCTATTTAGCATTAGCTGAGCAATATTCAGAACAAATTGCTATTTATGGTGTGGCAGTAAAACGCAAAGAACTTTTTGGTGTGTTACATTTAAAAGGGATGGTGTTTGACGATACACTTTTCTACACGGGTGCCAGTATCAATGATATTTATATGCATCAAGGCTCACGCTATCGCTTAGATAGATATTATCAAATAAAAAGCCACGCCTTAGCCGATAGCTTTTGTCAGTATTTACAACAAGCGTTTGTTGATTCTCATTTAGCGCCACTGCTTAATAAAACGCACTTACCTAGTCAAAGCCAACAAAAACGTAATATTATCGCCTTAAAAAGTAAGTTAAAGAAACTTAATTATCAGGTTGTCAGTAATAGTAATCAGCATTCAGGTATGGTTGAGCAGCCTATTTCGATATTGCCTTCTATAGGTTACGGGCGAAGAAAAAATATTCTTAATAGTCATATTCGTCAAACCGTTAAAAGTACCCAAAATACACTAACTATTTTTACCCCTTATTTTAATTTACCGTCAGCACTTGCCCGTGATGTTGTTAAGGCGCTCAAACGCGGCGTAAAAATTACCCTAGTGGTAGGTGATAAAACAGCTAATGATTTTTATATCAAAGACGATGGCGCTTTTAGCACTATTGGTATCGTTCCTTATATTTATGAAATGCTACTAAAGCGTTTTGTGAAACGCTACCAGCACTTTATTGATCAAGGGTTACTCAAGGTTCATTTATGGCAACATGAAGATAATAGTTTCCACCTAAAAGGGCTAATAAGTGATGATCGCTATCACTTGCTTACTGGTAGTAACTTGAATCCTCGCGCGTGGGGTTTAGATTTAGAAAATGGTTTATTGCTAGATGATCCATCTAAAGCGCTGATGGAAAAAGTTACGCCAGAGTTAAACGCTATTCTGGCAAACACTAAAAAAGTGAATCATCATGATGAACTAGAAAGTGTCACTGATTATCCAGAAAAGCCTAAAAAACTACTTAAAAAAATACGCTTTGCCCAAATAGATAGGATTTTAAAGCGAATTTTGTAATATTTAATCCTTCGACGGCCTCAGGGAAAACAGCAACCATTTATCCTTATATTCTAGGTGCTTATATTTACCTTGAGCGTATCCGTTCATCCTGAGCACGAAGCAGCCCTTCGATAAACTCAGGGTAATCGAGGGGGAGCAGGCTAAGGGGAATAGGAGAGTAACTCTTCTGTTTAAAGGGAAATATTAAAAAGATTTTTTTGCCTCAACCCTGATTTCGAAGTTATCTAAATCAGGGTTATTCGATTGCGGAAAGGCAAAATCGATATGTATTACTTGATGATTACCGCCGGAGTGTGGTGAATATAACCTAGCACCTAAACCAACAGAGTAAAGCCAACTATCCTCAACGTTCTTAATTGGCGAGTCGCCAAAAGTTTTACCGCTATCAAAAAAAGCAGCGCCAGCTAGATCAAACAATTTAAATAAGTTTATCTCAGGGTAATAACGTATTTCACTGGTCAATTTTATGCTGTGTTTTCCGTGTTGATATTGTAAGGGAAAACCGCGCAGGCCAGTGTTTCCACCCATAGAAACGGGTTGATCTAAATACTGGTTGTGACTTATCACATTGGCATTATTTAAATAAAATCCCCACTCTTTAGTGAAGCGATAAAAATATTCATTATTAAGCGTAAGTACAAAACGCTGTTCGTTATTTTTGTATATATCGCCCTCTAAAAAGATATTCATCAATAACAGGCCATTGTTTTCCATTTCAAAGCCTTTGTGCACTTCAGCTTTTAGTAAAGCCCAAACAGAGTTTTTTCTATTACCATCACTTAAACCTAACTGACCGCTAAACTGCCAACCGTGGTTAAAATCTTCAATTTGACTGATTAAGTGAATATTGGTGAGTTTTTTAAAGTCTTTCTCGATGTAATCAACACCAAACCATGGATAAGTAAACTCTCTATTTTGCGGGATAGCCTGATCAGGAAAGTTATTATAAGAAGTTGGTGTGGTAGAAAATTGATCATATTCTTGATTGATACCAAGGTGATACCTTAAAAGGCTGTCATCTTCATTAAAGCTTAACCACGCATAATCTAAGGTTTTAATACTTATTTTATGGTGGTAAATGGCTTGCTCAATATTATTTTGAAATATAGTGTCATTACGCGAGCTTTCATCAAAGCCAAGGTTATACGCTGTTTTGGTACGAAAAGCGGCAAAATGTTTTTGCACATATAAAGATTGTTGCTTGCCATCATCGTTGTCTGCAAAACGTAATCTTAAATCAATATTTTGTCTCGAAAACAAAGGGATGGTGGTTTTGATTTTATAACCCGTACGTTGCGAGTTTCTATAGGATGCTAGCTCGGCATCGACCCCTAAGCCTAAAAAGTTTCGCTCTTTAATGCCAAAGCTGTGTTTGCTCTCACCCCCTTGTCGGCCAAAGCTGATCGTGGGCATTAACGACCAATTATCCCACGTAGTCACCTTGATGTTTTCTAACATATCATCAGCGGTGACCTTAGCATCACGAATATACTTTCTACTGCGTAAGTGGCGTTCTAACTCTGCTAAATCAGCATAGTTTTTAGGGCATTTATCAAGGAAAAAGGCGGATTCATTTTCTAGTGTGAGTATTTTGGTATCGACATGAATAGCATTAGCCCAGCGATGAATAAATACTATGCCTTCTTCGCTTTCATCAAATATGGTTTGAGGATCAAAGGTAACGGTTTGCTCGGGGCAAGTTTCATCTTGCGCATGCGTGACAATAGGTATAGTGCTTACCATTAAAGTAAGTACTATAAATAAGAAATAAGGAGGCACTCGTTTACAGCAAGCAGTTATAACAAATATCCTTTTAATCCACTAAAGAGCTTATGCTAAGTATAACTATTTAAAGTTGTTTTACTTATTTATTTTAGCGTCTTTAACAATTTTTTTCACATCAGCAAGTAGCGCTTTAGCATCATAAATAATACCGTCTTTAATGGTGTAATTTATGCCGCTAATACGAGTGGGTTGATTGTCATCATTTAAACGAAAATGCCCAGTGCCGTAGAGTACTTTGAAGTTTCTCAACGGATTTTCATTAATAATGACTAAGTCGGCTTTTTTACCAACGCGAATTGAGCCTATATCTTTTTCCATGCCAAGTGCTTCAGCACCGTTAATTGTTGCAGCTTGAATAACTTCTAAAGCATTAAAACCTGCTTCTCTTAATAGTTCTAGTTCACGAATAAAACTAAAACCATAAATTTTAAAAATATAACCTGAGTCTGAGCCGGTAGTGACTCTACCACCATGGTTTTTATAATCATTAACAAAACTCATCCATTGCTGATAATTGTTCTTCCATGCGATTTCATCGTCTGTTGTCCAGTCAAACCAATAAGAGCCATGAGCGTAGCGATTAGGTTGAAAGAAATCCCAAAGCGTTGGCAATGTATAGTCTTTATGCCAGTCGGCATTCATATCGCGCATTAAGTCACGACTGGCTTCATAAATGGTAAAGGTTGGGTCAAGGGTAAAATCTAATTTAAGTAATTCATCACGCACTTGCTGCCATTTTTCACTGCCTTGCTCTGCTGCCTGTAGCCAAAGGCGACCCGCTTCACCAAATCTGTCTTGCTCATTATTATAGTTATAATCAGGAGAGTAATTTTGAATGTGCTGATGCTCAAATAATGCTTCAGGTAAACCATACCAATGCTCCATGCTGGTTAATCCTAAACGAGCTGAATCTATGACATTCATATTGGTCACATCTAGCTGCGCGTGAAGCATCATGCTGCCTAAGCCCTGTTTTTTTGCTTCCGCTAATGCGGCTTTCATTATTTCTGGTGGCGCACCAAAAAACTTAATACCTTTTGCACCTTTTTTGGAAATTGACTTAACCCAACGCTGAGCTTGTTTAGCTGTGGTAATGGGATTATCTAACCCTAAGCCAAAGCCAAAATAAGGAATAATTCTCGGTGCAGCAATGGTATTTTTATTACTGCGTTCTACATGTTCCATTACCCAAGGAATGCCATTAAAACTTCCCGGCTCACGTATTGTCGTAATGCCATGGGCTAACCATAATTTAAAAACATATTCGGCAGGAATGTTATCAGCGCTACCACCAATATGGGCATGCATATCGATAAAGCCTGGCAGTACATACTGCCCTGTAATATCGACTTCTTTATCACCTTCTTTGGCGACAGGTCTGCGCTTGGAAATAATGGGTACGCCAGGATTACCGACATTGACTATTTGCGTGATACGATCATTCTCTATCACAATATCCATAGGCCCTCGTGCGGGAGCACCTTCACCTGTGACTAAAATACCACCACGTAAAATTAACCGCTTATAAGGTCCTTGTCCTTCTGTTCTATCGGGTGCTTTGGCTCCAGGCGCAGCTATAGCTAATGTATTAACCAAACTTATAATAAGTAATAAAACTATTTTTTTCATATCAATGCCCTTTTACTCGGTAACTATTGAGTGGGTGTATAGAGACGGTTAGCAGGATTAAACATCATCCAAGAGGTTAATATATATTTGTCTGAGGAAACAGGAATATTCCCCCTGTGGGTGTGTGTGAAGCCACAAGGAGCAATCACCATAGTGCCTGCTTTGGGCTTCACGCTTTTATTTTGATAGAAAAAGTCTGTTTCACCACCTTCTTCAACATCGTTTAAATAGAAAATAAACAGCAACATTCGATGTAGCGAGTCATTAGCACCTAGTTGAGGAAAAATTTCAGAATGCCAGTAACCATAATTCCCTTTTCCTTGGTCATACTTTTGGGCATTAATTGGGGCTAAGCGAAATAAATAGCGCATTAAATTGGTAATGTTAGGTTTTCCAATCTCTTCGAAATTGTCGGCAGTGAGTAATACCGGCTTTTTAGTGACTGGATGTGTAACAGTCAAAGATAGGCTACTGATCAAACTGAAAAAGTATTTCGATAAATAATTTGAAATATTATCTGAGCAAGCTTGCAAAACAGTTTGTAAAGCCGGTTGAAATTCATCGTGCTCATTTAAATAAATATCTTGGCTTAATTTTTTTGACGTGTCTACGCCGCCGCCAGTTCTGCCTGGTTTTTTATGAGGGCTTTGTTCAAATTGTGCCACTAAGTTTTTGCAAAATTCAGTCGTTAGTGTGTTGGGATATACTTCGATAAAGTCTGTCATTATTCTTCTTGTTATAGGTGACTATCAGGTTGAATACTATAACTTAACAATAAAAAAAAATATATTAGACAAAACGGTTGCGTTATTGTGGGTTTTTATATGATGATGAATGCACAGTGCAAATTAATTACAGCCAAGAAAATTAAAAAATGTTTAAAGAAAAAATAACCCCACGCTTTAGTGATACAGACGCCTTAGGTCATATTAATAACACCAAAATACCGGTTTGGTTTGAAGGGGCTAGAGAGCCTATTTTTCGTTTTTTTACCCCAGATTTAAATCCTAAAGATTGGCACTTAATTATTGCCAAAATTGAAGTGAATTATCACGGGCAATTGTTTTACGGTCAGGAAATAGAAATTAGAACTTATATTGGCCGAGTTGGCGGGGCTTCTTTCGACGTTTATCAAGAGTTGTGGCAGCATGGTGAAAAATGTGTTTCGGGAACTGCCTCTATGGTGCATTTTGATTATCCAACTCAATCATCGAAAAAAATTCCTGATGATATTAGGACAGAATTTGCACAGCATATGTTTAGTGAATAAATGTGTAGATACATATTGTTCAATAATTATCGAAGTCGATTGTTATTTAGCGAATTAACTTACTTAAACTAAATAAAATCAACTAGGTAAAAATAAATAGCTTTTAAAGTTAAAAAGCGCTCGAATTTGATCGATTCTCCCTATAGAATTACTCCCTTAACAAAATTTTTAAACTCTAGAATAAGATGCTTATTTTGCATTCATATTGTTCTAGAAACGCTCAATCAATAGGATTTTTCATGGCAGGTGTAAATAAAGTAATAATCGTTGGTAACTTAGGTAAAGATCCTGAGGTACGTTTTATGCCAAATGGTGGCGCAGTTGCAAATATTACTGTGGCAACCTCAGATACATGGAAAGATAAACAAACAGGTGAGCAAAAAGAAAAAACAGAATGGCATCGTGTAGTGATGTTTGGCAAACTTGCTGAAATTGCGGGTGAATATCTTAAAAAAGGTTCAAAAGTTTACCTTGAAGGGCAATTACAAACACGTAAATGGACTAACCAACAAGGGCAAGACCAATACACTACAGAGATTGTTTTACAAGGCTTTAACGGTGTAATGCAAATGTTAGATGGTAAGTCTTCTGGTCAACAAGGCGGCTTCCAAGGTCAACAAGCACCTCAACAACAAGGTGGTTTTAACCAGCAGCAAGGTGGTTTCCAAGGGCAACAGCAACAAGGTGGTTTTGCTCCTCAAAATCAACAAGCTGCGCCGCAACAATCTTACAATAAGCCAGCTCAACAACAAGGTGGTTTTAACCAGCAGCAAGCACCTCAACAACAAGGTGGCTTTAATCAGCAGCAAGGTGGTTTTCAACAACAAGCACCACAGCAGCAAGCGCCTAAGGTAAACCCACAAGAGCCGTCAATTGATTTTGATGACGATATTCCGTTTTAGGAAACGTATAATCTAAAACTGTAAATTTAAATTGTAAATTTAAATAGTAAATTACAGTATTGAAACTGCAAACCCAGCACTTTTGCTGGGTTTTCTTATTTTCTAACGTTCTAAATTTTGTGTTGGTGAAATTATTAAGCATTCATCAAGGTAAATGCTTGTAGCACTATTTGGTGAATACGCCTGTACAAGCCCCAACTAGAGCTAAGTTAATGAACTAAAAAGTAACATTACCAAAGTCGAATTTTAATTGTACGGATATGCGGTTATAATAGCCGCATTATCACAAGGAGGTTTGGCACTATATTTGAAAGGTTTATAATTTTTATGAGCAATAAATTAAGTCTAATAATCTTTTGGCCAGTCTTATTGATTTTAATCTTAGGCCAGCTATCCGAAGCTTTTTTCTTCACTTCTCTAAGTCAGTGGGCATCGGTATTGCTTAACTTGTTGATAAGCCTTATTGCTGTATTTGTTGGAGTCTTACTATTTAAACGCCATATAAATCCAACTATCAATGAGCTAGATCGTTTTATTGCGGATTCCAATTTAGATTCTATTGATATCCAATCCCGTTTTGATGCTAAAAGTTGCGGTTATTTATCCGTTTATTTTGAAGCTATGAATAAACGTAGAGACAAAGTGGAAATTTTATTATCTGAAATCTATAGTTCAACAGCTCGATTAGTACCTATGTCGCAAGATTTAAAAGATACCTATAGTTCTATGTTTCAAAAGGCAATGATGCAGGAGACTCATGGTCATGAGCTTAGTCGCGCAATGAATGATATGGTTTCCGCCACAGGTCAACTGGAAACAGGTTTGGGTAGTATTTTCAATGAGGTGTGTTGTACTGACGGTATAGTTAATAAAGCACAACAGGGAACAGTTGAAACAACGGTTAGCCTAAACAAGCTTACGTCAGATATTGAGAATGCGGCAATACATATTGAACAGTTGAAAACTGATAGTGAACAAATCAATGCAATAACAGATGTGATTAATGCGATTGCAGATCAAACAAACTTATTAGCATTAAATGCTGCTATTGAAGCCGCAAGAGCAGGAGAGCAGGGGCGAGGTTTTGCAGTGGTTGCTGACGAAGTTCGTGTTTTAGCCAAGCGTACTACTGACTCAACTAAAGAGGTGCGAGAGATCGTAGCACAAATTCAGCAAAGTACTACATCAGCTCATCGTATGATGCAAATAGGGCGTGAATCGGTGCAATCTTCATTAACACTGTCTAATGAGGCTGATAATCGGTTGAAGGAAATTACTGATTCTATGGAGACTATTAAGGTTAAATCTGAGCAGGTTAGTGATGCTATAAGCGGCCAAAAATCTACCTCTGATAATGTTCAACATTCCGTTGATGCAATGGTTTCGCTAAACAGTGGAGCATTAGAAAACAGCAAGCTTCAGTCGGTAAGCTCAGAAGATATGAATAACCTTGCCAATTGTTTAAAGATAAAGCTAGGGGAGTTTACATTTACGGGGGCTCAATGGACTACTTCACCTCGCGTAAAAGAACGTGAACAAGCAAATGATAATTTACAACTGGAATCTCAAGATAGTGATGTTGAATTGTTTTGATTGCGGGAGCGCTTAAAATCTCTTAAATTTTTAATTTAAAGATAAACAATGAAAGCACTATTACAGTGTTGTCATGTTAATTTGTTATTGGTTTTCTTAAAATTCATTTAATCCATCGGAAAACCAATTATCAAATTCTTGTTGATGGTTTGGAAATAACTCAAAAAATAAATTGCTGATGGTTTTTATACTCTATTACGGCAACATTATCAGGGTAAACATACATGTCTTGGTTTCCTTCGGGTGATAAACCTAGCCCAGTAACATAATCTTCGTAATCTTCTTGTGTTGTTTGAAACACTAAATTCAGGGTAATTGTTCTATTAAGCTATATGCCTAACTTTTGTTCTATATTTGTTAATTCATCAAAGGAAAGCTCAATATATCCGTATAACTTGTAGCTAAACATACCAGCTCAGATGAGAATGAATACAAGGATAAATAAAGCAGTTTTGTTGTGCTGCATCCTTGTTACTTATCCAGTAAAGTCAATTCTGTGTCAAGACATACTTATATAAAGGGCTATTTCAGTTCAGTAAAATAGATTTGTTGTAAATAACTTAACAACAATTGAGCATATTTTGGCAACCTTTGAGCATAAGTTTTGTCCTATAGTAGTGAATACATTTTTTTAAAGAGAAATTACTATGAATAAATTACACATAGTCTTTGCCACTGTATTGATGTTGATGATTTCACAAAGTCAGGTTTTTGCTGCTAGTTCAGAAGTAACTTGGACAGATCCAGATAAGTATCGCGATATTCGTCCGAGCAATGAAAGCCGAAAGTCTTATCGAGAGCGTATTTTTAAAAACCTTGAGAAGCACTTTGCTAAATTAGCAGCGCGTTTGCCTGAGCAGCAAACCCTAAAACTAGATGTTACTGATGTTGATTTGGCTGGCGACACTCTTGCAGGGGGTGTTGACCGTATACGCATTGTCAAAGAGATTTATTCGCCAAGAATGAAGTTTTCTTATCAGTTAGTTGATGAGAATAACAGCATCATAAAGTCAGCAGATGTTGCCTTAAAAGATATGAGCTTTATGACACGCAACAACCTTAAGTATCGTCAGAAATCATTAAGCTATGAAAAGAAAATGTTAGATGACTGGTTTTTTGATACTTTTAATGACCTGATAGAAGCAAAGTAGCGATAAATAACAACTATTTCTGTAATTTTTTTCTGGTATCGAATAGAATATGAACAATGGAAGGTTATATCAGATATAGGGCGGAAAAGTGCGTAGAGTCGTATTTAATCAAAAAGGCGGTGTGGGTAAAACCAGTATTGCCTGTAATTTAGCGGCAATAAGTGCCAGCCGTGGTAAACGTACATTAGTTATCGACTTAGACACCCAAGCTAACTCCACACATTACTTGTTGGGCGATGCTGAATATGATTGCTCAACAGCAGATTTCCTCGATCAAAAGGTTGGTTTTTTTGAAAACCCCAAACCTGCTAGTGAGTTTGTTTATGAAACGGAATTTGAAAACTTGTTCATTATGCCGGCATGTAAACGACTTCCTGAAATTGAGCATAAATTAGAATCTCGATATAAAATATTCACCTTAAAAAAAGCCTTTGAAGAGCTAGAAGAGCTTTATGATGAAATTTATATTGATACCCCTCCAGCGCTTAATTTCTATACTAAATCTGCGTTAATAGGCACCTATAGAGTATTGATTCCATTTGATTGTGATGCCTTTTCTAAAAGTTCACTGGCAAGTGTTTGTGACGCTATTTATGAAATTAAAGAAGATCACAATAGCGAACTAACCATTGAAGGGGTGGTAGTAAATCAGTTTCAACCACGGGCAAAACTTCCTCAGCAATTGGTGAGGGAATTGGTTGATGCGGGTTACCCCATTTTGACTGCCATGTTAACTAGCTCGGTAAAAATGCGAGAGTCGCACCAACAAGCAAGTCCGCTAATTTATTACGCACCAAAGCATAATTTAACGCAGCAATTTGTCAGCTTGTTTGATGAATTACACTAGCTTAGGGTTATATGCTTAGCGCTATTTAGTTAACTTAGAGGAGTTTAACTATGGCTTTGTTCAAAACCGGCTAACACAGTAAATAACTGCTCAATCTTTTTTACCAGCGGAATCAGTATAGTTTGCTGTGCTTTATTCTCTTGCCAACGCAATAAGTCATCGGCAATTTCTTCAACATATGGCTGAAAAGTATTGGCAGAACAATTAAAGCCTGCATCTTTTTTGAAAATCGCTTCAAATCCTGCTTTATTCTTTTCACGTAAATCTGCCAAAGTGGCATCAGCGGTTAATGATTTCTTTAAAATGATGGAAATATTTTCGATTAATTGTTGTTCAACTGCTTTGGTCATAACGCTTTTCTTTAAATATAATAGCCACATCACTCAGAATAAAGAAGCAAGTACTGCTTATGCTGATTGATGCCAAGTAAAATTTTGGCAATTATGCCAGATTTATAGGGGTTTTGTTAGCTTTGTCAGCAATTTCCCGTACTAATTTGGGCATTAAAAAGCCCGGTAATGAGGCCATCATTTCTTGTGCGATCTTGACCGCACTAACTTCATCAATATCAAAATGTGCAGCCCCTTGTACCGCATCAAATAAATGTAAGTAATAAGGGATAATCCCTACATCATACATTTTTTCGCTTAACTCAATTAAAGTCTCAGCGCTATCATTAATGCCTTTAAGTAGTACGCTTTGATTAAAGGTGGGAATCCTAGCTTCATGTAATGGCTCAAGGGCTTGGACAAAATCATCAGCAATTTCGTTACCATGATTAATGTGTAATACCATGGTGACCTTCAAGCGAGAATTTGCTAAAAGTTTAACGAACGGTTGCGTTATTCTGTTGGGAATGACCACAGGCAAGCGGGTATGAATACGCAAACGCTTTATGTGTGGAATTTGCTCTATTTGCGCGACAAGCCAAGCTAAATGTTCATCACTTGCCATCAGCGGATCGCCACCACTGAAAATTACTTCAGATATTTTGTTATGCTCAGCAATATAAGTCAGCGCTTGTTGCCACTTGGCTTTATTAGGGCTGTTTTCTTGATAGGGAAAGTGACGGCGAAAACAGTATCGACAATTTATCGCACAGCCTGGTTTTACAATCAGTAAGGCTCGATTCTCGTATTTATGCAATAAACCTTCAATTGTGCTGTCGTGCTCTTGTAAGGGGTCGTTGCTAAAGCCTTCGCTAATAATAAATTCTTTATTAAGCGGCATTACTTGCTTGAGTAAAGGATCGTTTATATCGCCTTTTTTCATGCGTTTGATAAAAGGTATAGGTACGCGCACAGGAAATAGTTGTCTTGCTTTGAAATGCTGCAAATAGTCTTTCGGGTCAATATTAAGCATAGAGAGCAGTTTTTCTGGCTCGGTTATGACCTCACGCAAATCTTTTTGCCAACTGTTGTGCAAATTAGCATGAATTTGAGGTATTATCTGCGACAATTCTAATTTCAACTTATGTTCTTTACCTAAGATGCAGCGTAGTGTAAAGGTAATAGACAATTAATTAAAGAGCACACTTATGGCTAATTTCAGTACTAACCAGTTTAAAGCTGGACTTAAAATCATGCTTGATGGCGAACCTTGTAATATTCTTGAAAATGAATTGGTAAAGCCGGGTAAAGGACAAGCCTTTAACCGTGTGAAAATTCGTAAGTTAGTGTCAGGTAAAGTACTTGAAAAAACCTTCAAATCAGGTGAGTCGGTTGAAGGCGCTGATGTAATGGATGTTGAGCTAGCTTACCTTTATGCCGATGGTGAGTTTTGGCATTTTATGAATAATGAAACTTTTGAACAAATTGCTGCTGATGATAAAGCCGTTGCTGACACCGTTAAATGGTTAGTTGAAGGTGATATTTGTACTATTACTTTATGGAATGGGTCACCGATTTCTGTAACACCGCCTAACTTCGTTGAAATTGACATTACTGAAACTGATCCTGGTCTTAAAGGTGATACTGCTGGTACAGGTGGTAAACCAGCGACATTAGCAACAGGCGCCGTTATTCGTGTACCTTTGTTTGTGCAAATTGGTGAGAAAGTAAAAATTGATACTCGTTCAGGTGAGTATGTTTCTAGAGCAGGAACAAAGTAGACTTGGCTTAACGCTAATAATTGATTAAGTTATTTCTAAAAAGTCCAAGCATGCTATGTTTGGACTTTTTTATGTCTATGTACTTATACCAAGTTCGCTAATGTAACTCTAAGTTGACTAATTTATTAATGTAATTGGTATTATGCTAATTGCTCAGGTATATTCTTGTTATCTATGTTTTTAATCTCACTTTTTAGGATTTGTTGACGTGAAAGAAAAAGCGACTTCTTTTGATATTGCCTATCAAGCAGGTGTTTCACAATCTACGGTTTCTAGAGCGCTACGTAATAGTCCGTTGGTGAATGAAGAAACTCGACAAAAAATTCAAGCTATAGCAAAAGAGTTAAATTACAAGGTTGATAAAAATGCCAGTAATTTACGTTCACAGCACTGTGAAACCATAGCGCTATTATTGTTTGAAGATCCAACCAATGATGACTCTGCCATCAATCCTTTTTTTCTATCAATGTTAGGTAGTATCACCCGTGCATGTGCCGATAGAGGGTATGATTTATTAGTCTCATTTCAGCAAGCCAGTAATGATTGGCATGCAGACTTTGAAGACAGCAATAAAGCGGATGGCTTAATCTTACTGGGCTATGGGGACTATGTCGATTATGAAGAGAAGCTAATTAAACTTAACGAGCAAGGAACACGTTTTGTTCGTTGGGGAGCCGAAGTCAAAGATTTGCCTATAGTGTCCATTGGCTGTGATAATTTTTTAGGTGGTAAAGAAATCACTGAGCACGTGATCAAACAAGGCAAAAAACACTTTGCCTTTTTAGGTAGTGCTTCAACACATGCGCCTGAATTTTTTGATCGCTATAAAGGTCACTGCCAAGCATTAAAAGAAAATAACTTAGTGATTAATGAGAATGCACAGTTTAATGCACTTTATACCGAAGACGCAGGCTATAAGGCTGCTTGTAAATTACTTGAAAGTGGTGAAAAATTTGACGCTATCTGTGCTGCTAGTGATTTAATTGCTATTGGCGCAATGCGAGCGTTGAAAGAGCATAATATCCATATTCCTGAGCAAGTGGCGGTTGTCGGCTTTGATGATATAGCCATCGCAAGTTTCACTTTTCCGCCATTAACAACTGTTAAGCAAGATACCAAATTAGCTGGTGAGTTATTAGTGAATACCTTACTTGAAGCGATAGCGGGTAATGAAGTATCAACGACATTGATCTCCCCTGAGCTTGTAGTAAGAGAGTCTTGTGGAAACTAGCTAACTTATTAAATAAACTAAGAAAAAAGCCACTTAAATTCATAGAGTGGCTTTTTTATGTTTTTGCTCTGTGTGCAGCTTAGCTGCAAGTTAGTTTTACGCCGTTACAGCTTTCTCATTATTGTTAGTAGACTTTTCTTCTACGCCATCTTTAACAAAATACACAGACAAAGCGGCTAAAATCATTGAAGCACCAGCCATCATAATGATGTAAATCGCTTGATTATCGAAAATAGCGGTTAATATCCAGCCTGCGAAAATACCTGAAACTATTTGTGGTGCCGCTATGGTGAAGTTGAAAATCCCCATATAAACTCCAGTTTGTTTAACTGGCAATGAACCTGCCAATATAGCATAAGGCATAGCTAAAATAGCTGCCCAAGCCATACCAATACCTACCATAGGTAATAATAACGACACCGCTCCTTGTGGCACTTCAATCTGAGTGATAGCTAGGTTAACCAATGTTACTTCAGGGTTTTGCATTAGCATTATGCTTAAGTAACCGATACCGCCAGCAAGCAGTGATAATGAATAAGTTAATTTGCGACCAATTTTGTTGGCTACTTTTGCCATAAACAATGAAGCAATAGCGGCAAATAAAGAATAGGCTGCGAAGATGATACCAACCCAATCGCCTGCTGTACCTTTGGCCTTAGCAATATGCTCAGGTATAGTGCCTACAGACTCTAAATAGTGAGGGTCAAACCATTTGGCATCAACGCCCCATATATGTTGGGCAATTGCTGGCATGGTGTAAACCCACATGATAAATAGTGCGAACCAAGAGAAAAATTGTACAACGGCTAATTGCTTCATGGTGGTAGGCATGGTTTTCATTAAACCAAAGAAGTTCGATAGTTTTTTGCCCATTGAAAGCGCATCATCAGTTTTTTCTAACGGCGCTAAGCCATTAGTACCCGGTGCATACTCCTTGGTTCTAAACACAGTCCATAATACCGATCCTAGCATTACTGAGGCGCCAATATAAAATGCCCAAATCACTGATGGCGCAACGGCACCTGCTTCAGCGGTATTTTCTAAGCCAATAACATTGGTGAGAACAAAAGGTAAAATTGAACCAAATACTGCACCAATATTAATTAGAAAAGACTGGATAGAGTAGCCGATATTACGCTGCTCCGACGGTACCATATCTGATACTAATGCACGAAACGGTTGAAAGGCCAAGTTAAAAGAGGCATCCATAAGGGCTAACATCATAGCGCCAAATATCAATGGTGTAATAAAACTGGCCAAAGTGGCAGAGTTTGGCATTAACAACATGCCAATAGCGGCGGCAATACCACCAGCTAAAATATAAGGATTACGGCGTCCTAAAGGATTCCAAGTTTTATCGGAGGCTGAGCCAACGATTGGCTGAATAATCAAGCCCATGATTGGTGCAACTAGCCAAAATAGCGATAAAGAATGAAGATCTGCACCTAAGTCTGACAGAATTCTACTGGCATTAGCGTTTTGTAAAGCAAAGCCAAATTGCACCCCTAAAAAGCCAAAGCTAACATTCCATATTTGCCAAAAGCTCAAACGTGGCTTTTGTTGTGGGAGATTTTCATTGGTATTTGTCGTGGTCATATAGCAGACTCTTATATTAATTATTGAATACTGTACATTAAAAGCTTGATAAAAAAGCATTCTATTAAAGGAGCATAATAGAATGCTAGTGGCCAAAAAAATCGGCTAATATCAAACAACGAGGGCATTGAAAAAACTAACAGCATCTTCAATCATTTCAATATACCTATTATGGCAATGAACAGCTATTCATTACATACGTATTCAATAAACTCAATTATCAGCAACCAGCTGTATTATCAAAAAGAAAAACTATGAATACGTATGCAGTTTATTGCGAATCAAATTAACAAAAAGCTAACATTGCCTTCTGTATAAATAATGTTCAAAAGAAGTCTTCGCTAATGAATACAATAATAACTAACTTACATTATGCCAAATCAATACTACTTTGTTGTCTACTCGCTTTTTCTTTTACAAGCCAAGCGGCAATAAATGAAGATAATTTAGGTGCAAATTATAGCGCGGATAATCAACAAATTGATTTTCGTGTTTATTCATCAAGAGCAACAAGAGTTGAATTGTATCTTTATGATCAAGCCTCAGGTGCTCATGAAATAGCTCAATACGAGTTGATTAAAAGTCAAGGTGATGTTTGGTCTATTTCACTTGAGGTAAGCAATTTAGATGCTAGGCTACATAATAATACGATTTATTATGGTTATCGCGTATGGGGTCCCAATTGGCCTTATGAAGCTACTTGGAGCAAAGGCAGTAATATTGGCTTTATCACCGATGTTGATGCTTTTGGTAATCGCTTTAATCCAAACAAATTACTTACAGATCCCTATGCAAAAGAAATAAGCCATGATTACATAACACCGCAATGGTCTGATGGCACTATATATGCGTCAGGAGCTAATTATCGTCACATAGACAGCGGAGTGCAGGCGCCTAAAGGCGTATTATTCCCCCTAACCAATACATCTGTTGGCATTAAGCCGACTCGCGCTTTAAAAGATGATGTCATTTATGAAGTCAATGTGCGTGGTTTGACGAAAAATGATCTTTCTATCCCACAGCAGTTTCGTGGTACTTATAAAGGTGCTGCATTAAAAGCAGGCTATATAGCTGATTTAGGTATTACTGCGGTTGAATTTTTACCTGTACAAGAAACGCAAAATGATACTAATGATGTTGTTACTTCAACAGAGGGTGATAATTACTGGGGCTATATGACGCTAAATTACTTTGCTCCAGACCGTCGCTATGCAAGTGATAAATCAGCCGGAGGGCCAACCAAAGAATTCAAAGCCATGGTTAAAGCTTTCCATGACAAAGGCATTAAAGTCTTCATTGATGTTGTGTATAACCATACTGGTGAAGGTGGCGCTTGGGTAAATGGTGACTCTTCAATATATAACCTTTATTCATGGCGGGGTTTAGATAACCCAACATACTATTCATTGACCAATGATCAGCAACACTCTTGGGATAACACCGGCGTTGGCGGTAACTACAATACTGTTAATCCAGTAGCGCAGAATTTAATTATTGATTCATTGGCATATTGGCAAACTGAATTAGGTGTTGATGGTTTCCGTTTTGATCTGGCATCAGTGCTAGGGAACACTTGCGAACATGGTTGTTTTCATTATGACAAAATGGCAAACAATACGGCACTTAATCGCATCATAAATGAGTTTACTGAACGCCCTGCTTGGGGTGGGCAAGGCACAGACTTTATTGCGGAACCTTGGGCTATTGGCGGCAATTCCTATCAAGTTGGTGGATTTCCGTCTGGATGGTCTGAATGGAATGGTAAATACCGCGATACCATTCGAAAAGATCAAAATCAAATGGGCATCGCAGATATTACTTTAGGCCAGCTTGCTAACTTCTTTACTGGCTCAGCTGCTCTATACCAAGATGATGGTAGAAAACCATGGAACTCAGTTAATTTTATAGTTGCTCATGATGGCTTTACTTTAAAAGATTTATATTCTTGTAATAGTAAAAATAACGGTCAACCTTGGCCCTGGGGCGCTTCTGACGGTGGTGAAAATGATAATCATAGTTGGGATCAAGGTTGGCACAATCAAGCACAAGAGCAACGTAAAGCTGCTAGAAATGGCTTGGCTTTATTGATGCTAAGTGCTGGCACACCCATGATTACGGGTGGAGATGAGTATTTACGTTCGTTGCAATGTAATAATAATCCATACAACTTAGACTCAATTGCAAACTGGTTAAACTTCAGCTGGGATAGTGACCAAAGTAATTTTAATGCTTTCACCAAAGGCATGATTGAATTTCGAAAAAATCATCCATCGTTAAGGCCTGTCAATTTTTATCAAGCAACAGATACCAATAACAATGTCATGGAGCAATTACGTTGGTTTAAGCCTGATGGTAGCGTTGCTCAAGGCGACTACTTTAATGACCCTAATAACCATGCCATTGCTTATCGCATAGATAGCTCAGAATTTGGTGAACAAACTTCAGCAATATATATCGCTTATAACGGTTGGTCTGGGCAAGTTAATTTTACACTACCTTGGCCAGGACACGGCAAAAAATGGTACCGAGTAACTGATACCTCAAACTGGAATGAGGGCAGTAATTCCGTCAAGAGAGCAGGTACAGAAGATTATATTGGTGGTGAATACACTAACTATGGTTTAGGTGGCAGAGCTGTTTTAGTACTGATAGCAAAATAATAAATAGGAATAACAACAAATGAACTTTAAAAACTTAATAATCCTTTTTTTAATCAACTTAGCGTTTTCTTTTAGCAGTCAAGCTTCCCTTATTGACGTTGCCAGTGATGATGCCAACAATTATGGCAATCAGTGGCTAGGTAATGGTGGTAGTGGTTTTGATGATTGGCTTTTTAATACTGATAGTGCGGGTGGCAGTGCCGGAGGCTTTTTAGCGAACAAGAGTCATAATGGCGATCTTAACCATATTGCTTCAAACCCAAGTGATAATGCTTGGGGCACGTACGCCAATGGCAATGGCTTCAATCAGTTTGAAGCTTATCGTGGCTTTTCGAGCAATTCATTAACGCAAGCGGGTGATGTTTTTCAATTATCGTTTGAACATGGTGCAATAATCCATGGTGGCGCTGTAGGTTTTGTACTGCGAAACCAAAATATTCATAATGCTATTGGCGATTATAACCAATTAAGTCGATTTGAATTTGGTTTTATTGGTGGTGGTCAACACTATAGTATTTTTGATGGGCAAGGCGTTATTGATACGGGTATCAACTATACGGATGCGGGGCTAAACTTAACCTTTACGTTATTAAGCCCAGATTTATATCAGCTTGATATTTTTAATGCTTATGATAATTCACTATTGCAAAGCAGAAATGGTAGCTTAAGCGGCAGCGGCAGTATAGATAGTGTTTCTTTATATAATAGAGATGCGGGGGATGCCGATGCGTTCTTCAATAGCCTTTCTATTAGTAAAAATGTCGTTGCTGTGCCAGAGCCAAGTAGCTGGCTGTTACTCGGTTTATCTTTTGTTTTTTTGTTGGTTAGAAATAAGCGTAAGTTGAATTTATAGCTTCACATGACTTAAGAACATTCTTGGTTAAAAAAAAGCGGCTAATTGTTATCAATTAGCCGCTTTTTGTTTGTACTGTCGATTATATTATTGCTGTAATAAATAAGCGGCCGCGCCAAGTAATCCCGGCTGCTGCTCTGTAATCACATAGGTCGGTGTTTGTACCGTGATGTGTGATAAGCGTCCTTTAGTTTCAAAGCGTGCTCTAAAACCACTGTTTTTAAAGTATTCAACAAACCTTGGCACAATGCCGCCCGCGATATAAACACCACCTTGACTATTCATAGTCAGTGCTAGGTTGCCAGCAAAGCTACCTAGTACTTTACAAAATTGTGCTAGTGCTTGCGCACAAATGGTGCAGCTGCCATCAAGGGCACTGGTACTGATATCTTTTGCGCTAAGCAACTTGGTATCGTGTTGATGAAAGGCACATAAAGCTTGATAAATTTGCTCTAAGCCATAGCCAGAGAGTAGCTGCTCATATGAAACACGTTGCTTGATACTGCGTAAAAATTGCAATATTTGAATATCAACATCATCAACCGCGGCAAAATCAGTATGACCGCCTTCACCACTAAAGCAATGCCATTGACCATTTACCGGCACTAAGTTAGCAACACCAAGACCAGTACCTGGGCCGCACACTGCAATAGGCTTGTTAGCAACTGTTTCGCCACCACCAATTTTGACTTTTTGACTGTCGTTTAATAGCGGAATAGCCATGGCAATTGCAGTGTAGTCATTAATCATGGTTAGACTGTTTAAGCCTAGCGTTTTTACTAACGTTTGTTGAGAAAATTGCCAAGGTAAGTTGGTCATTGAAATAATATCATCATCCACTGGGCAGGCTATGGCTAAGCAAGCATTAATAGTGGCGTTATTGAGCTGTTTATTGTCAATATAAAGGGAGATAACATCCGCTAGGCTATTAAAATCAGCACATTGATACGCTTCAATATCGGTATATTTGTTCTCGCTTTGTTTATCTGCCTGAGCGATACGAATATTTGTGCCACCAATGTCGGCAATTAAGTTAATGATATTTTTTTCTGTAGTGTTCATTGTTAGAGCTCGCTTTTTACGGTGTTTTTTACTGAACATCTAGCGTTAAATCTTGGTGCTGCCAAGTAAATTTAACACTCAGTTTTTTTGTTTTTTTATTCCAATTGATGTTCTTAGCTTTTTCTTTGCCTACCAGGACGTTAGTGGGTTGGTTTTGCCAATTATGGATGACTATGGTTATTTGCCTGTTTTGCGGCATGCCAACATAATGGTTATCATTTCTTGATAAATTAATACTTAACTTGCCACTTTGTTGATTGGCTTTAAAAGATAGTAACTCAAATAATCCTTGTTCGTTAGCCTGAAACATTTCACCATCATCTTCATACATTTCGCCAGTGCTGTTGTTAACCGACTCGTCGGCATAATAGTGTAGGGTAAGTTTACTGTTATCATAATCTTTGGTTGATTGAATATCTTCTATCATAGGAATAAATGAACCGGCGCGAACGAGTACTGGTAGTGTTTCTAGACTCGTTGCAATCTCAACAGTTTGGTTACCTTGATGCTTAGCGCCTGTGAAGTAATCAAACCATACCCCTTTAGGTAAAGGTACAGAGACTGACTTTACGCCAGCATCTACAACGGGCGTTACTAAAAAGGCATCGCCCCAAAGATAACTTTTATCATTATCTATTAATTTAGTATCAGACTCATTTTCAAAAAATAATGGGCGCATTAATGGCATACCCGTACTGCTATTTTGATAAGCTAAAGTGTAGTTGTAAGGGAGTAAGTTATATCTGAGTTTGATAAATTTACGTAAAATATCTTGTGTTTCTTTATCATGAAATACCACTTCTGAGGCAATATGATCTTGTGCATGAGGACGGTAAATGGGTTGGAAAACGCCATACTGTAACCAGCGAATATACATTTCTTTATTAAACTTATCGCCGCCAGCAAAACCGCCTAAATCAGAATGTGTGTACCCCATACCCAACACACCCATTTGCAAGCTAAGTTCAACTTGAGGTTTTAAGCCACCCCAAGTGCGATTGACATCGCCAGTCCAAGGGATCATGCCAAAGCGTTGAGAGCCAGCAAAACCTGAACGCATTAGAATGAAAGGGCGTTTATTAGGCGCAAGGCTAAGTTGATTTTCAAAAACCACTTTGGCCCATTGATGGCCGTAAACATTATGAATAGCATCACCGTTAACTACGCTGCCATCACTTAGTGTATGTAAAGTATCGCTAGGGTGTACTTCTGGCTCACCCAAATCGCCCCACCAACCTGAAACGCCTTGTTGGTGTAAGCTTGAATAAATATCAGAAAACCACTGGCTGCCTTTTTCATTGAACACGTCGACTAAGCCCGTATTGCCAAAATAAAAATCAAAACGTTTAGGGTTGCCGTTTTCATCCTTGGCAAGGGCATGATTTCGCTCAGCGTCAGCCCACTTTTTAGAAGAGGTTAAAATAAAAGGTTCAGTAATTAATACGGTATTGACGCCTTGAGATTTGATATCTGCCATCATTTTTTCTGGTGTCGGAAAAGCTTTTTTATCCCAATCAAGGTTACCCATGTGGCCTTTAATATCTTTACCAAACCAATAAAGGTCTAAAATTAAGGCATCAAGGGGAAAATCTAATTCGATAAATTTATCAACGGTATTGCGTACTTCTGCTTCACTACGGTAACCAAAACGAGAGGCGTAATTACCCAAAGCCCACCGCGGCGGCATGGGTTGTTTACCCGTCACTTCCACATAGTTTTGAATTAAATCAGGATAAGAGTCACCGGCAAAAACAAGGTATGACATACGACCAGAAAGGGCTTCAAACTGCATAATGCTAGCGTCAGTTTTACCCAAGTCCATCCAACCTTTGGCAGAATTATCAAATAATAAAATGTATTTATTGCTCGACATTACCGCAGGTAAGCTAAAATTCATTTGGTTAGATTGTGTTTCATAACCATAGTGTGCTCGGTTGTATAACGGCATTCTTTGACCACGTCTGTCCATGCCTAATACGCGCTCACCGCCGCCGAGTAGTTTCTCATCTTTAGCTAAATTAAACCGAAAACCTTGTATTTGATGCTGGGTTTCTTGCTCTTGTGCTGTGCCAGTAAAGTAACCCGATTCTTCTGAAACCAGTAGCTTATCGCCTTGATAATAACTGATAGCAAAAGGAGATTTTTTGATAACAGCCGTGAGTTTGCCAAGTGAAAGCGTAAGCTCATGCTTATTATCAATGATCTTAAAAGGTTGATTAACCGCGTTTTCTTTAATGGCATAAGAGGGCAAATGTGCAGCTTTATTCTCATCGTTGGTGATCAAATACTGTATAGCTAAAGCAGAGTCTGAATAAGCATTTAAGCTCACTTTCCCTTGGCTTGTTGTAATCACCAAGGCGTTATTTTTTTGTAGGTGGCTAATATAAGTATGTTGGGCAAATGCTTGTGAGGGTGTTGAAATAAGTGCAAATGCCAGTAATAAAGCTAATTGCAGTATTTGAGTAAGCTGTTTATGAATAAAAAAGCGCAAGAGAATTCCTTAAATATTATTAATATTTTCCAACCTGATAATAACCTTACAAGGTATCAACCTACATCTTGAATACGTATGCAGCCAATGTTCTTTTTTAAAGTTCGCTTAACTCAATCGAATCTCCACATAGTCACTTTCCATATTTATGCAATTACATACGTATGCATGGCTTTTTTAGTACTTTTTGCTTTTGCATACGTATGTAGTGCATTGCCCTAATTCTAGACTTAGTCATAATCGAATCATAGGTTTTTATTATCTGAACAATTGAGAGTAAGAAGTACTTATGGTTACCAAAACTAAAACCACAACTAAGAAAGCTGCAGCTAAAAGCTCGGCTATCAGTGCAGCTGAACTAAAGGCGCGCATTCAACACCACCTACAATTTACTTTAGGTGACATTGCAGATGCAGAGGAAACTAAATCAGCACACTGGCAAGCAACGTCATTAGCGTTGCAAGATATTGTCGTGGCTAAATTAAAGCAAACCAGAGAACGTCAATTTTCTAAAGATGCTAAAAGCGTTAACTATTTATCACTTGAATACTTAATGGGGCGCTTGTTATCAAATAACTTACATAATGTTGATTTGTACGACACTACAGAGAAAGCACTAAAAGCATTAGGCTTTGACTTGGCTGATTTATGTGAACAGGGGCCTGATTTGGCGCTTGGTAATGGTGGCTTAGGTCGTTTAGCGGCTTGCTTTTTAGACTCACTGGCTACCCTTGATTATAACGCCATGGGTTATGGTATTCATTATCAGCACGGCTTATTTAAACAATCTTTTGTTGATGGACATCAAGTTGAAACGCCTGATATGTGGCGTGAGTTTGGTAGCCCGTGGGAAGTATGCCGTTCAGAGTCAGCACAATATATTCCGCTTTATGGTCATGTTGAACAGGTTGCTCAAGCTGACGGTAGTACGAAATCAGTATGGCAAGCAGGCAAGGTATTTAAAGGTGTGCCTTGGGATATTCCAATTGTTGGTTATCAAAGTAACACGGTAAACACATTGCGTTTGTGGGAATGTCGTGCCGATAGCGCCTTTGATTGGGACAAGTTCAATAATGGCGATTACTTGCATGCCCTAGAAAATCAAGTTCACGCGGAAAGTGTTTCAAAAGTGCTTTACCCTAATGATGAACATGAAGCGGGTAACGAATTACGTTTTATTCAGCAATATTTTTTCTGTGCTTGTTCAATAAAAGATATTATTGCTCGTTTTGAGGCAAAACATGGCGACTTGCTTCTAGCGAAAAACTTAAGTTTGTTTGCTGAAAAAGTAGCAATTCAATTAAACGATACTCATCCAACCATTGCCATTTTAGAGTTTATGCGTGTGTTACTCGATGAACGCGAACTGAATTGGGATGATGCATGGCAGTTGGCTCGCAAAGTATTTGCTTACACTAACCATACCTTGTTGCCAGAAGCGTTAGAGAAATGGTCAGTAGCCTTGTTTGTGAAAGTGTTACCACGTCACTTAACCATTTTATATCGTATCAATGAAGCTTTTCTAAATAATGAAGTGGCGGTCAAATGGCCTAATGATGAAGCCATGCGCACACGTTTATCAATTATTGAAGAAGGTGAACAACGTAAAGTAAGAATGGCGCATTTATGTGTTGTTGCTGCCCATAAAGTTAATGGTGTTGCGCAAATCCATTCTGATTTGGTGAAAAGTGATTTATTCCCTGAGTTTGACGCCTTATGGCCGAATAAATTAACCAATGTTACCAACGGTATTACCCCTCGTCGTTGGTTAAAAGCCTGTAATCCATTGTTATCTAAGTTGTTGTCTAAAACCATTAAAGAAGATTGGGCGAAAGATTTAGATAGTTTAAAGCAGTTAGAAGAACATGCAGATAAAGCAGCGTTTCAGAAGAAGTTTATGGATATCAAGCTTCAGAACAAAATTGCTTTAACTAAAGACATTAAAGAATTAACTGGGATCACCGTTAGTCCAGAAGCGATTTTTGATGTGCAAATTAAACGCCTTCATGAGTACAAGCGTCAGCATTTAAATCTATTACATATTTTAGCGCTGTATCGTCGTTTATTGGAAAACCCTGAATTAGATATGCCACCTAGAGTGTTCATCTTTGGTGCTAAAGCAGCTCCGGGCTATAAGTTGGCGAAAGAAATCATTTATGCCACCAATAAAATTGCTGAAAAAATCAATAATGATGCCCGTATAAAAGACAAACTTAAGGTGGTTTTCCTGCCTAATTATCGCGTGAGCTTGGCAGAAAAAATTATTCCAGCCGCCGATGTTTCAGAGCAAATCTCTACGGCAGGTAAAGAAGCTTCAGGTACAGGTAATATGAAACTTGCCCTTAATGGTGCGGTGACTATCGGTACCTTAGATGGTGCTAACATTGAAATTGCTGAAGAAGTGGGCAGTGACAATATCTTTATTTTTGGCCTGAAAGTCGATGAAGTTAAAGCACTAGATAATCACGGTTATAACTCACGCCATTACTACGACACTAATAGTGAAATTAAAGCTTGTTTAGATTGGTTAGATACTGACTATTTCACTCCGGGACATGCTGGCGAACTGTCTTCTTTAAAACATAGTTTTCTTGATGGTGGTGACCCGTACAAGGTATTAGCTGATTTTCAATCATACTCAGACGCTCACTTTGCCTTAGGTAAAGCTTATCAAAACAAAAAGCGTTGGGCGCGTATGGCTATTTTAAATACCGCCATGATGGGTAAATTCAATTCAGATAGATCGATTGAAGATTACGTTAGTAACATTTGGCAGTTAACTAAGTCGTAGCGATAAGTTTGTAGTAACGAGCTTCGAGTGATGAGCGGTTAGTTTTAAACTCGATTACATAATCAAAGGAAAAGTATGAGCACAAAAATGAGTACCATGAAAAGTGTGTTAAGCAGCACAACGATTAAGCAAACGGATATCGATGCCATTGCTCAGTCTCGCCATGGTGCTGCTCATACTATTTTAGGTTTGCAAACGCTTACTGATTCTGGTCATCTTGTTATCAGTGCTTTTCTTCCCTATGTTGATAGCGTTGAAATTGTTGATAAAAATACACAAAAGTCGTTAGCACAGTTAAGTAAAGTCGATGATGCTGGCTTTTTTATCGCCAAGCTTAGACGTAAGAAATACTTTGCTTATCAATTAAAAGTGACTTGCGCAGGGCAAGAAAGCATTGTTGAAGATGCCTTTGCTTTTCAGCATTCAGTTCATCAATTTGCTTTAGGTGAAGTGGATATTCACTTACTCAATGAAGGTAATCATCAAAAACCTTATCAAAAATTAGGTGCACACTCTAAGCTTGTACAAGAAGTTGAAGGCATTGCTTTTTCTTTATGGGCACCCAATGCTAGTGCGGTTTCTGTTGTCGGTGATTTCAATCAATGGGATGGTCGAATTCATCCGATGGAAAATATCATCCATCATGGTAACCGTAGCGGTTATTGGACAATTTTTATTCCTAATATTAAGGCAGGGTGTCTCTATAAGTTTGAGCTAAAAGATCGAGATGGTCATGCTATTGCTCAAAAAGCTGATCCTTACGGACAGCAAGCACAATACCGTCCTGAGACTGCTTCTATTGTTGCCAATGAAAGCAACTACCTCTGGCAAGATGAACAATGGTTAGCAGAGCGAGCGCAACGTAATGCTCGCAATGCGGCTATCAGTATTTATGAAGTACATTTAGGCTCTTGGAAAAGAGCTGAAAATGGTGATTTTTTAAATTATCGTGATATCGCCACACAGTTAATTCCTTATGTGCTTGAAATGGGCTTTACCCATATTCAATTAATGCCGGTGAGTGAATACCCTTTTGACGGTTCTTGGGGATATCAACCTGTAGGGTTATTTGCACCAACCGCACGCTTTGGTACTCGTGAAGATTTTCAATTTTTTGTTGATAGCTGTCACCAAGCAAATTTGGGCTTACTCATAGATTGGGTACCGGGACATTTCCCCAGTGATGCCCATGGTTTAGCGCAATTTGACGGTACACATTTGTACGAGCACGAAGACCCGCGTCTTGGTTATCACCCTGATTGGAATACCTTAATTTATAATTATGGTCGCACTGAAGTGGCTAACTTTTTACGTGCGAGCGCCATGCATTGGTTAGACAACTTTCATGTTGATGGCATTCGCGTTGATGCTGTGGCATCAATGCTCTATTTAGATTACAGCCGTAAAGAAGGTGAGTGGATACCTAATATTCATGGCGGTCGTGAAAACCTTGAAGCTGTGGCGTTCTTACAACGCTTTAATGAAGACTTATACAGCCAATATCCAGGAACATTTTCGGTTGCTGAAGAATCAACTTCATGGCCAGGAGTATCGCGCCCTACCGACTCTGGAGGCTTAGGTTTTGGCTATAAATGGAATATGGGTTGGATGAATGACAGCTTGCAATATATGCAAGAAGATCCGATCCATAAAAAGTATCATCACGACAAATTAAGTTTCAGCCTAGTTTATGCTTTTGATGAAAACTTTGTTTTACCGTTAAGTCATGATGAAGTGGTACACGGTAAAGGCTCTATTTTAGCAAGAATGCCGGGCGATACTTGGCAACAGTTTGCTAACTTACGTGCTTATTATGGTTTTATGTGGACACATCCGGGTAAAAAATTACTCTTTATGGGCTGTGAATTTGCACAAGGAAAAGAGTGGAATCATGACGCCGAACTTGATTGGCAACAACTCGATGTGCATTGGCACAGTGGTGTTCAGCGCCTAGTTAAAGATCTAAATAAAGTTTATACCTCCACGCCTGCACTCTATGAAAAAGACTGTCAGCAAGAAGGCTTTGCTTGGTTAGAGCATGATAATAGCGAGCAATCTATTTATAGCTTTATCCGTTATGGCAATGAAAACAGCAAACCCGTGGTAGTGATTTGTAACTTTACCCCTCAATGTCATCAAAATTATCAAGTTGGTGTACCCGTTGCGGGTTTGTATCAAGAGCTATTAAACTCGGATGCTGAAATTTATGGCGGCAGTAACCAAGGAAACTTAGGTGGTGCGGTAAGCAGTGATGGTGATTGCCAAGGGCAAGCACAACATATCACTATTACAATTCCACCGCTGAGTACGGTTATTTTTTCACTGGCTGAGCAGGATAATTCATGATTTCAAGCCCGTCAGAAAGAAACATGATTGAGGCAAAAAGAACTCAAACAGCTAAAACGACTACACCAGAGCCTCAGCTTTATGAAGTGAGTTCAGGGCGTTCGTATCCTTTAGGGGCTACGGTGCATGATCATGGGGTCAATTTTGCGCTTTTTTCTGCCAACGCAGAAAAGGTTGAGTTGTGTTTGTTTGATTCATCAGGCAAAAAAGAACTACAACGTATTACCCTACCAGAGTTTACGGATGAAGTATGGCATGGTTTTGTTGACGATTTACCTGAAGGCACATTATATGGTTACCGTGTTTATGGTCCTTATGCACCCCATGAAGGGCATAGGTTTAACCCTCATAAATTATTGTTAGATCCTTATGCTAAGCAGTTAGCTGGGGACTTTATACCTTCTAGTCGTCATTATGGTTTTGATGAGCACTGTCCTGAGCCCGATTTAATCTTAGATATTCGTGATAATGCCGATTATTTGCCCAAATGTGTCGCCATTAACAATCTTGAAAGGTGTAACACCCACCCAGAAGTGCGTCGCCGCGATACCATTGTTTATGAAATGCATGTTAAAGGCTTCACTAAGCTTCACCCTGAAGTACCTGTTGAATTGCAAGGTACTTTTGCTGGTCTCGCTGAGGCAAGTGTTTGTCAATATTTGGCCGACTTAGGTGTTACAAGTGTTGAGTTATTACCTGTTCATAGTTTTTTAGATGAACCTTTTGTGCAAGAAAAAGGTTTGAGTAATTACTGGGGCTATAACACGCTCAACTTTTTTGTGCCAGAAGCTAGATACTGTCAAAGTAGCGGAACATATGAAAGCTTGAATGAGTTCAAGCAAATGGTGGAAAGATTTCATCAAGCGGGTATCGAAGTGATTCTTGATGTGGTCTACAACCATACTGCAGAAGGAAATGAACTTGGGCCAACATTAAGTTTTAAAGGTATAGATAACGCCAGCTACTATCGCCTATGCCCCGAAGATAAACGCTTTTATGTCAACCATTCTGGTTGTGGTAACACCTTGAATATAGCTCATCCTCGTGTACTACAACTGGTGACTGATAGCCTGCGCTATTGGGTTGAAGTTATGGGGGTTGATGGTTTTCGCTTTGATTTAGCGCCAATTCTAGGTAGAGGTGAGCATCACTTTTGTGCCAGTAACCACTTTTTTACCACCTTAAAGCAAGATCCTGTTTTAGCGAAGGTGAAACTCATTGCTGAGCCATGGGATATAGGTGAAGGGGGATACCAACTAGGGCGTTTTCCTAACCAGTGGCTGGAATGGAACGATAGGTTTCGTGATACTTGTCGTCGTTTTTGGCGTGGCGATGAAGGTATGGCACCAGAATTTGCCGCGCGCATACATGGCTCAAGTGATATTTTTGAATCACCTAGCCAAGTGAGATCTAGTCGCCGACCTAGTTCAAGCGTCAATTTCATCACTTCTCATGATGGCTTTACTTTGCAGGACTTAGTGAGCTTCGAACATAGAAAAAATCATGCCAATGGTGAGAAAAATCAAGATGGTCATCACAGTAACTTTAGCTGCAACCATGGCGTTGAAGGTAACACTGATAATGCAATAATCAACCAACTTCGTCAGCAGCAAAAACGAAACTTATTAACGACCTTATTTATTGCCCAAGGTACGCCAATGTTGCTTGCTGGCGATGAAATGTCTAATTCTCAGCAGGGCAACAATAATGCTTATTGCCAAGATAATGAAATATCTTGGTTGGATTGGCAAAATGAACATGCACAAACGGAAATTGATTTTGTTAAGCGCTTGATTCAACTACGTAAAGAACACCCTTTGTTAAACCGAACCTTATACCAACACGGTGATTCAGTCTCAAAACAGACGGGACTACCTGATATCAGTTGGCTCAATTGTCGCGGCCAACTGATGCAAGACACTGATTGGCATGACAGCTCAATTAAGTGTGTCTCTATGTTGCTGGCTGATACTGAAACTGAAATATTGCCTGAGGTAGAGACTATTTTTGGTGAGTATTGTCCTTTAGGGCAAGCTAAAGATGATGCATTACTGATTATCTTTAATGCTCACCAACGTGATATTGATTATGCCTTGCCCCAGTTAAATGGTGGATGGCAAATATTGCTAAATACGGCAATGCCTTCAGGGCAAGCTGATACGAACCAACAAATAATTAACACAAGTATTACCGCAGCGGCACATAGCTGTGTGGTATTGAGTTATTCCCAAACAAATAATAATCCACTCACCTCAGTGAGAGAAGAAAGAGAGTAATTACCTTATGCCTTCATCTGAAAATTTATCAGCAAAAGTAAGTGCACACTTAATTGAAAAGTTAGCTGAATTAGTTGGTTTTCATCAAAGTTACACCGACAGTTATGGCGATATCGTCTTTGCCAAAGATGAAGCTCGTCAGTCATTGTTACAGGCAATGGGCTACGATCTAAGTAGTGATAATGTGCTTGAACAGCAGATTAAAACATTAAATGAACAGAGCTGGCGAAAATTGTTGCCTGCCACCCATATCGCTCACTGTGAAGTAGAGCAGCATTCATTGCTAGTAAGTTTGCCAATATCAGCAAGTGATAGCCTTACTTGGCAAGTAATCACTGAAGAAGGTGAAAAGTTAAACAAAGAGCTTGCCTTGGCTGATTTGGCTAAGGTGGATGAAACCCATTTAGATGGTGAGCATTTTGTTAAATACCAGTTAGCTCTACCTGTGTTAAAGCAAGGCTATCATCAACTCAGTGTTACTTATGATAAGCAAAGTGCAAGCTGTCATTTAATTTTTGCCCCTAAAACCTGTTATAGCCCACAAGAAGCTTCAAGCGAAAAAATGTGGGGGTATGCCGCACAATTATATTCTTTGCGTAGTGAAAATAACTGGGGCATGGGAGACTTTGGTGATTTAAAAACTCTGGTTGAGCAATCTGCTGAGCAAGGTGTATCTGCTATTGGCTTGAATCCTTTGCATCCTTTATATCCAAATAACCCTGCGCATCGTAGCCCGTACTCTCCTACCAGCCGTTGCTTTTTAAATGTCATGTATATTGATGTGACTAAAGTGCCAAATTATCAAAGTTGTCAAGCAGCACAGCAGCGTTTTAGTAGTGATGAATTTCAAGCAAAACTCGACTTTGCTAAAAGTACAAAGTTAATTGACTACCCTGCAGTTGCTGATGTGAAGTATCAAATCTTGGAATTATTATTTAGTGATTTCATCCTAGCTAAACATGCCAAGGCTAATGAAGCATTATTGGCAGAGTTTGCTAGTTTTAAATCTGAGCAGGGTGAAGATTTACTGCGTTTAACTACTTTCGATGCTTTATATGAGTATTTTAGAGAGCAAGATGAGCATGCATATGGCTGGAAAATGTGGCCAGAAGCTTATCAACAACCAAGCACTGATGAGGTTAAAGCTTTTCAAATTAGTCATGCAGAGCGTATAAACTATTTTGCCTTTTTACAGTGGCTAGCACATCGCCAGCTCACTCAAGTTACAGAAACAGCAAAAGAGCAGGGCATGCCTGTTGGTTTATATCTTGATTTAGCCGTGGGTTGTGATGGCTCTGGTGTTGATGTTTGGTGTGACAAAGAAGTGTATGTCTCTGGTGCTGCTGTTGGCGCGCCGCCTGATGCGATGAATACCTTAGGACAAGATTGGGGTTTAACACCTATAAACCCTGTGGCATTAAAAGCACAAGGCTATTTACCTTTGGTAAAAGCTTTGCGCAGTAATATGCAATACGCGGGGGCGTTACGTATAGACCATATTTTAGGATTAATGCGTCAATACTGGGTTGCTCCGGGTATGAAGGCTGATGAAGGTGTGTATATTACTTTTCCGTTAGAAGATATTTTGCGCATTATCGCTTTAGAGTCTCGTCGTGAAAACTGTGTCGTTATTGGTGAAGATTTAGGTAATGTTCCCGATGGCTTTGGTGAGATTATGGCTGCGGCTGGCTTGTTATCCTATAAAGTTCTATTCTTTGAACGTTGGGAGTCAGGTTTGTTTCAGCGTCCAGAACTATACCCGGCTCAATCTATGGTTACTGTCTCAACCCATGATTTACCAACGCTTGCTGGTTGGTGGACAGGTAGAGATTTACAATGGCGTCAACAACTGAATTTATACCCAAATGACGAAATGGGACCACAAGAACGTGCTGCTCGTATTGTTGATAGAGAACAACTGCTTGCTGCCCTTGATGATTTAAATGTTATTGATATGAATAAAGCACCAGCAAAAGCTCCAGCAGAAATGAATACTGAGCTATCCATAGCGGTACAAAAATATATGGCACAAGCGCCAAGTCATATTCAATTAATCCCATTAGAAGATGCCTTGGAAATTGTTGAGCAAGTGAATATTCCCGGGACTATTGATGAGCACCCGAATTGGCGACAAAAACTGCCAGTTATGTTGGAAGCGTTTTTCCAGCAAAAATCAGTGGACGCCATTGCTGAGGCAATGCAACAAGCAAGACCAAAACATTAATAACGAATAAGAAAGGTAGCTATATTGCTACTACTAAAAAGAGATAATAATGATGAAAAGATTTACCAAAAGTGCCATTTTTATTGCCGCAGGTTTTTCGTTATTTGCCTTATCGGCATGTAATGAAGCTACTAGCAATAAAGAGGCTGATCTTGTTGTTAAAAATGAACAGGTTGAATTAAAGCCTAATGTAGATACTAGTGCAAAAGCGGCTAAGTTAGCGCCTTATCAGCAGCGAGACTTTCAAGAAGAAGTGTTTTATTTTGTACTGCCTGATCGTTTTCATAATGGTGATAAGAGTAATGACTTAGGTGCTTCGGCAGATGATACCAGGCGTGCTTTATCGCGTGGTGGCTTAGATGAAAGCCATAAGGGTATGTATCATGGTGGCGATCTTGTCGGCTTAACTGAAAAGCTCCCTTATTTAGACAATATGGGTATTACCGCTATTTGGTTAACGCCAATTTTACGAAATAGGGCCATGCAGTCGGGCACTTCAGGTTATCACGGTTATTGGATTTTAGACTTTACTGAAATTGACCCACACCTTGGTAGTAATGCTGATTTGAAAAACTTTATTGACCAAGCTCATCAACGTAATATCAAAGTGTTTTTTGATATTATTACTAATCATACTGCCGATGTTATCAAGTACAAAGAGTGTCACGGTGAAGACGGTTTAGGTTGGTTAATTGAAGAAGAGGAGGAAGATTGTCCGTTTAAATCGGTTGAGCAGCTTGCTAATGGTGATAAATATACGCCTGTTATTCCAAAAGGTGATGAAACATTAAAAGTACCAGCATGGCTTAATGATGTTAGCCTTTATCATAATCAAGGTGATTCAAATTGGGCAGGCGAAAGTTCATTAAGAGGCGACTTTGCTGGCCTTGATGACATTGATACCAATAATGAGAAAGTCACTGATGGCATGGTAGATATCTACAAAGCTATTATTGATGAGTTCAAACCTGATGGCTTTCGTATTGATACCGTTAAACACGTGAATATGGAGTTTTGGCAAAAACTGTCACCAGCATTAATGAGCCATGCTAAGGCGCAAGGTATCGAAAACTTCTTTATGTATGGTGAAGTATATAGTTTTGAGCCTAAAGCTTTAGGGAGCTTCACCACCCAAGGTAAGCTGCCATCAGTGCTAGATTTTGCCTTACAAGGAACGTTGGTGGATGCCTTGGTGAAACAAAAAGGCACTAATGTACTCGCGCAATTGTTCGCCCAAGATCACTTCTATCAAACAGACCATAAAGATATTGAAAACACCAATGCTAATCAGCTTGTTAACTTTACCGGTAATCATGATATGGGACGCTTTGCTTTTTTCTTAAAAGAAAGTGAGCATAATTACAGTGAAACTGAGCAAATACAACGTAATTTACTTGCTCATGCCTTGATTTATTTTAGTCGAGGCGTGCCTGTAGTTTATTATGGTGATGAGCAAGGCTTTGTTGGTGATGGCGGAGATCAGGCATCACGTCAAGATATGATGCCATCGAAAGTTGCCAGTTATAATGATGATGATTTATTAGCGACAGATAAAACTACGGCAGATGATAACTTCGATACTAGCCACTTGTTTTATCAAACTTTTGCTAAATATGCCGAGCTATATCAGCAATATCCAGCATTAAGATTTGGCCAACAAACAACGCTTTACTCACAAGATAAGCCTGGACTTTTTGCTATAGAAAGAAATTATTCATTAGCAGGATCACAACAAAAACTCATGGTAATATTTAACACAGCAAAAACTGTGCAAAGCATTGATGTTGTTGATAATGCAGAAAAAGCAACATTGCTTTATCAATCAACTACAAGTGATAAAGCGAGTATTGCGCCATTGAGCTTTGCTATTTACCAGCTTGACTAATTTGTTTGCAATAGTTCTCTTTTGGCAGGATTAATGATATTTATTCCGTTAGCCTTGATCTTGTCGAAAGGCTGTTTCCTTCGACAAGCTCAGGATAAACGGAGATGTTCAGGATAAACGGAACGCTCAGGGTAAATGAAGGCGGTCACTATTAAGGGATTAAAGAAGATTAAAGTATTAAAAAAGCCGATAGTAATATCGGCTTTTTGCATTGAATTTTGAGGTTATTCGGCCACCTGATGAATATGTACATCGCGCTGTGGGAATGGAATAGTAATATTCTCAGCTTCTAAAGCTTTGTAAATACTGGCGTAGGCCTTGTATTTAGTGTCATACAGGTTAACCGTTGGAGTCCATAAACGAATTGCTATGGTGATGGCACTATCGGCAAATTCATCAATACCTACTTGTAGTTTTCTGTTTTCACCAATGATTCCCAATTCTAATATAGTTTTTTCAAGTAGGTCAGCGACTTCTATAGGGTTGTGCTGATAAGAAATACCAACCTTTAGCTCAAGTAACGAGTCATGTTGAGAATTATGTAAAATTTCGCCAACAATATGTTTGTTAGGAATGGTGATCAATACATCATCTTCATTTTTAAGCAGCGTATAGGCAAGTAATACCTCTTCAACCACACCCGTAACACCGTGTACGGTAATGGTGTCTCCAACCACAAAAGGCCTGATAAGAATTATATTAAAGCCTGCAGCATAGTTTGCTAACAAGCCTTGTAATGCTAAGCCTGCACCTAAAGAAACGGCACCAATGGCAGCAATAAATGGCGTAACACTAATTCCTAACTTACCTAAGGAAACAATGGTTATCATTACTACAATCAGCATTTTTGTGGTGTTAGATAAAAACTGACTTAGGGTGATATCCAACTTATGGCTTTGGCATAATCGCAAAACCCAAGCAGATATTTTCCCAGCTACTATGTAGCCAAGAATAAAAATAATGATGGCACCAATAAGTTGGAAGCTATAATTGGTGAAAAACTCAACGATTATATTGTAGATATTAGCAACTTGATCAATTTCATCTTTTAATAAGTTGCTCGGCGCAAGAGAGGTCGTGTTTTCTTCGGTAGTTTCGGCAAGTTGATTAGTGAACACAAATATTCCTTATTATCTGTTAGACAGGTAATTATTTTCTATAAAACAAGATTATTATTAACCTATTTTGTGTGTAAACCAAGTGCTAATATAGAAATATCTATTATTAGCTTTTCCATTGTAAGCTGTTATATTCACATTATGCTGTGGTTGTGCAGTTTGCAATGGGTTGGTTTATTAAAAGTAGCCTAAAGTTAGTTAGAAATGTGTTGAAGATACAAAATCAGAAAGAGGTATGACTTTGATTGAACTTGATGAGAAAAAAATGGCGCAAGTCACCTCTGGTTTTCAAGTGCCTGCTAAGCCAATAATTTTAACTAAAATCGATTCCTTAATGATTGAGGAAGAGCCTGATATTGAGGTTATTTCTCAGTTAATTTCCAGTGATGTTGGCTTATCAGCAGCGATACTAAAAATAATCAATTTGCCACTTTATGGTATGAATCGGCGTATATCTGAAATAAAACAAGCAGTGATGATGCTTGGTTTAAGAACAATAAGTAGCTTAGTGACTGCAATATTGTTAAAGCAATCCTTTATCGGCAAAGCAAGTATTTCGTTAGAGCGATTTTGGGATGATGCTACTGATATAGCCAATGCCATGACTTTTATTGGTAGCAAGGTAAAAAGTATGGTGCCAGTAGAAGTACTTTATACCATAGGGCTTTTTCATAATTGTGGTGTTCCTTTACTGGCAATGAAATATCCAAATTATAAAGATGCGCTAATAGAAGCGAATATGTCTAGAGAAGATCTCGTTATGGTGGAGGAAAGATATTTTCAGACGAACCACGCCGTAATAGGTTTTTATGTTTCTTCTTCATGGAACTTACCTAAAGAAATCTGCCAATTAATATTGCAACATCACGATAATGATTATCTGCTAAGTAATATTGAAGACAAATATAAGATTGCATATGCTGCGTTGCAGGCTGCTGTTAATATGGTTGAACGTGCTAAACGTTTTAATTATTCACCGCAATGGCATGAGTCGGAAGCCCATTATTTAAATATTTTAGGTATTACCTCTGCTGATTATGCTGATTTAGAAGACGACTTTGCAAGCAACTTTTAAAGTGTGATATTAAATTAATATTTACATTATTTTAAATGAAGCTCATACAATAACTGTTATAGGGGTAATACCATAACAGTTATTGTCCTGTTCAAACTCTCTTGTTAACTTATGCCTTTCAAGGGCAGCCACTTGTTTGGGTCATTCTATACGTGACTTTTTTGGCATTTTTAAATTGAACAATGTGGCATATAACACAGGGATAAATCCTAACGTAAATAGTGTGGAAAATAGTAACCCCCCCATAATTGATATTGTCATCGGTTCCCAAAATGCACCTCCACCTAAATATAAAGGGACTAGCCCTAAAATTGTTGTTGTGGTTGTTAGCACTATAGGGCGCAGACGTTTCTGTGCAGCATCAATAATGGCTTTGGTTGGATTTTCTGGCGTCAATTCCAACTCTATTTTTATCCTTTCTAATAGCACGATAGCATTATTAATAACAATGCCTGCTAATGATATGATGCCTAATAGGGTCATGAAGCCGAAAAAAGATTGTCCAACCAGCAGTCCAGCTACAACTCCTATAACTCCTAGAGGAATAGTGGTCATAATGATAATGGATTTACGTATGGAGTTAAATTGTGCGACTAATAGCAAAATAATAATAAAGCCAGCAATGGGCAACTTTTCAGAAATTGATTGATTAGCTTTACCCGAAGATTCAAATTCCCCACCTAGCTCATAAGTATATCCATAAGGCCATAGTGCTTGCTGAGCATCCAACCAAGGAATTAATTGCTGGAAGGCAAGACTTGCAGTAGTGGTGCTGTCAATTTGTGCACCTACAGTGACGGTTTTTAAGCGATCTCGTCTTAATATTTGAGCAGGCTCCCAGACAACTTCGATATCAGCAACTTGCTTTAAAGGAACAGAGCTACCTGTTGATTGCGAGTAAACAGCTAAGGCCTCAAGTTTACCAATACCTTGTCTGTCTACCGCTTGAGTGCGCATAACCACAGGAATGACCATATCGTTTTCACGGTACTGAGTTAGCTCAAGCCCAGATAAGCCTGTTTGCAATGAGATAGCTATATCTTTGCTTGTTACTCCTGCACGTCTGGCGCGAGTTTGGTCAATATTAATTTTTAATTTTTTTATGGGTATTCCCCAGTTATCACTAATAGCTTTTAGGCCACTTATGCTTGCAACCTTTTGTTTTAATTGAGAGACAATCTCAAAAAGTTGCTTGGAATCTTTACCTTTAATTCTTACTTCAACAGGGTTTGCTATGGCAGCTCCATTTTCAATTTTTCGTACTTTTATTTGTAAGTCTGGAAAGTTATCAAAAGCATAGCTCTCTATAGCGGACATATTTTGATCCACTAAAGTGTTTGAGGTGACGGTGATTACCATAAATGCATAGTTTGAGCTACTTGGCTTAGGATTATGAGTTAATAAAAATCTAGGGCCGCCATTACCAATATAAGTTACCCAGTCGGTGACACCTTCAGTTCGCATACTATTTACCAGCAGCTCACGGTTGATATATGCCTCAATTTGTTTAGTCATTGCTTGGGTCGTTTCTATTCTTGTTCCTATGGGAAGCTCCAACTCAACTTTGAAGAAGTCCCGATCTGAAGGAGGAAAAAATAACTTAGGGACATAGGTCAATCCCCATATAGAGATAGCAAATAAAACGACTACACTCGTTATAGTTAACCAACGAAATCGCAATAGGCTATATAATCCTTTTCGATAAAGTTGATAAAACCTCTGGTTAAAAGTTTGCTCCTGAAGCGATACCTTCATGAAGTAAACGCATAACATTGGGATGACAGTCATTGACAGCAGCCAAGAGCATAATAAGGTTATAGTGACAACTTTAAAGAGGGACGCAGTGTATTCCCCTGTGGTCGATTCAGCTAAAAATATTGGTAAAAATGCAGCCGCAGTTGTTAGAGATGAAACTAAAAGTGGCAGCTTTAATTCACTAGCAGAATCAATGGCAGCGTCGATGGGGCTTTTTCCTTCTCCCATTTGCACCATAATATTTTCAGACATTACGATGCCATTATCTACTAGCATACCTAGTGCAATAATCAATGCCGCTAAAGATATTTGGTCGATACCAATATCAAAAAATGACATCACTAAAATGCTGAAAACCATGCTAGATGGAATTAATATCGCAACGATAATACCTGTGCGTAACCCAAGAAACATCAGCATAACAAGTGTAACAATAACTACAGCCTGTACTAAATTATTGGTGAAATCATCAACTTTTGTTTCGACATCTTTAGGGAGGAAAGAGACTAATTTAAAATCTACGCCAATGGGGTACACGGTATTGAGTCGTGCCAACAGGCTTTTGACTTGTTCACCTAATAAAATATTATTGCCACCATCACGCATTGAAACGGCAATAGCTAAACCTGATGTTCCATTTAAACTTACAGCGCTTGTGACAGGATCAATATAACCTCGACTAACATTAACTAAGTCACTTAAGTATTGTACGGTATCGCTATTAGGTATTTGTATAATAGTCTTACGAATTTCTTCTGTGGTTTCAAAGTTACCTGTAGGCTCTAATGCTATTTTTTCAGTACCGAGGTAAATCTCCCCTCCGGGAATAACAATATTTCTACTGGCTAATTGCTCACTAAGTTGCGAAGGAGAGATTCCTAATTCAGCTAATTTTGCATTGTTATATTCAATGAAAACTCGCTCTTCTTGTTCGCCGTAAACGGCTACTTTAGCACTTTCGGATAGACGTAAAAGCTCATCTTTTACTTGATCAGCTATCAATTTCATTTCTTGATAACTAAAGCCCTCTGTAGATAACCCTATGACAATGCCATAGACATCACCAAACTCATCGTTAACAATAGATGTTTGTGCTTCCTCAGGTAGGCTGTCTTGTACAGTATCAATTTTACGGCGTAACTTATCCCAAATAGGGCGTAAGTCTGTATAACTCTCTTTTATATTGGCACTGATAATAGAAACGCCTGTACGAGATTCACTATTAACAAAATCAAGCTCAGGTAGTTCTTGAATAAGCTTTTCAATTTTATCGGTAACTAACAGCTCTACTCGCTCAGGACTTGCCCCAGGAAAGTAAGTGACAATTTGTGCCGTGCGAATAATAAAGCCAGGATCATAATTTTTAGGCATTTGCTTATATGAAGAAAGCCCAGCAAAAATAATCACTAATAACAGCATAAGTGTTGTTCGGTTATTTGTAATTGCTAATCGTGTTATATTCACCGTTAATCTCCTACACTATTACAGTTTTACTAACATACCATCAGACACTTTGCTCATGCCTGCGGTAATCACAGCATCTCCATGTGCTAAACCACTGAAAATCTCTATGCCAAGCGGGGTTATATCACCAATAACCACTATTTTTTTGCTTATAACTCCTTTGCCTTGGCTTTGGGGGGTTACCACATATACATAGTGATTATCATTTTCTTTCATGACGGTATTTACAGGTAAATAGAAGGCAGGATCACTGGCATCAGGTAAACTCATTTGAACAACAACAACTGCAGTCATCCCAGGTAAAATGGTTTGATCTTGGGGGGAGTTCATGGTGAATATTACTTCGAAAGCCTTGGTTTTTTCATCTGCAACAGTAGAAACCTCACTAAACATCAGTGGGAACTTTTTATCGGGTAGCGCGTTGAAAGTTGCAACAACATTTTCCTTTTCTCTGTTTTTACGTAAGTGAATCATCATGCTTTCTGGAATATTTACAATTAGCTTTACTTTGCTGATATCGTGCAGCCTTACCACAGCTGATTTTGCCGATATTTCTTGAAATTTTTCCGTATAGGTTTTTGCAATAATGCCATCAAATGAAGCTAAAAGTTGTGTATACCTTAAGTTATTATTCGCTGTATCTAATTGAGCTTGGGCAGAATTGTATTTGGCCTTTAATTGCTCAAAATCAGATTTAGAAATATAGTCTGTTTTGATAAGGTTTTTAGCACGATCGTAATCTGACTCCGCTTTATGAAACTGCGACTGGGCATCTTTTAGTTGAATGGAAAGATCAGTGTCGTTTAACTTCGCAATAACCTCTCCTTTTTTTACCTGATCGCCTTGTTTAACATAAAGTTCAGTTAATTCACCCGATACTTTAAAAGACAAATCCGCTTTTTTTGCCGCATCAACAACGGCGGTGAACTCATAAATGCGAGAATGATCAATAGAGTTTAATACCATGGTTTTAACTGGCCTTAACACTTGTTCAGGGCTTGGTTGCTCTGCATTTTTTCCACAAGAAGCAAGCAGTAACGTTGTTATGGCAAAACATAATACACTTATTTTAATTGATGATTTTGTATGCATGGGATTAGTCCATTCTATTGAAGTAAATAATTAAATTACTGTTAGTTATTAGGCTTGTTACTTTCTGCTCTGATGACGACAATTCTTTCAACAAACCGATCGGCCCAATCATCTAGTAACATCTTCACGGCTTTCATATTGTCGCTACCATCGTTAGCAACTGTAGTATCAATGAATTTTGATGTTATTACAGCAAAAATACGTTTTTGTTCTTTGCCCTTTAAAAACTCGAGTTCGATAGATACTTTGGTGATCACATCTTTAGCATCTGTTACTTGTAAATAAGCAGCATTACCGGCATTAAGTATTATTCGAAATGGGATAAAGTCTGTTGCCTCAAGTTCTGGCGTATCAAACCTGACGCCAGAAAATGCGCCTCGTATCGTTAGGGTTTGTGGGGTTACTTTATCAACTACTTTATAGTTGTTTTCTCGTAAATTACTTATCATTTTTTTATGGAAGTATTCTGATATTTCAATCAACTGTTGAGAGTTAAAATGAGCATCAGGGCTTGGTTCTACCCATATTTCAAAGGGGAGCAATTTAATTTCAGTAGCTTGAGCTATGGTTGTTTTATCAAACTCTTTAGCACGGTAAACTTTGGTATGGTCAAATTGTTTTGACTCTACAAAGCCATGGTAATTCTTTAAAAACCCAGTTTCCTTGTGAATGTTTTTATTCGCACAACCGCTTAGTGAAAGTAAAAGAACTATTAAGACGGTGAGTAAAGCTATGCTTTTTATCTTTGGCATAATATAAGAGTCCTTTAAAAATATACGCTGTTTGATTTGTTTTACTGGTTTTCTTGTTTTAGTTCTTTCCCTATATTAGATAAGGCTTTACTTTGTTCTTTAGTAATAGGATAGATGTTTTTAATAAAACATTTTAGTTGCGGAGTATCGAGCATCGAAATGGAGTCAAAGCGTGTTGATAACGAAGTGCTGGTGCTTTGATTGATTATGATAGCTTGAGAAAATTTTAAGTCTGAACAATGACTACTTACGTCTATTAAGTATTTTCGTCTAGGTGATGTAGTGATTATTAAAAAACGATTATTGAGAGATTGCCAGCCTGAAAATCTAAAAGACCGTATTTTATCTATGCTTTCTAATTGTTCCGCTTCAATAAAATTTAAGTAGGCAGCGGTTTTTTCTTGTGCAGACATACCAGTAGTGGAGCAGCCGCTTATCACTAGTAATAAGATAAATGGAATAAAAAATACTTTCATTATTAATACCTTCTTTTGGTTAAGTTTAACAATAGCATTGTTGCGCTGTGAAATGATAACAAATTGAACGCAAGTGCTATGCCTTTGCTTTATGCCATCTTCTCTTATTTCTTAACGCTATTCGCAACAAGTAGCGCCAAAAGAGGTGCAATAAGTGACAACTTTGATGCTAGAATCAAATTAGTTTGGTATTCATTTTATTTTTAATTTCTAGCGCACTTTTATGACTCCTACCACATTATCAACCATACCTCGCCTTATTGCTCAAATGTTAATTGATTATGGTGTTGATGCGGAAGATATTTTTTCTCAAGCAGAGATTAATTTTGCTGAAGTAAATAACAGTCAAAAACGTATTCCAATGGAAAAAATGACTCGTCTTTGGCAGTTAGCCGTTGAAGCAACAAATAATCCTGAATTGGGTTTAGTTGCAGCATCGCTATTTCAACCCGCTTATTTAAAAGGCTTAGGGTTTGCTTGGATGGCCAGTGAGAGTTTAGAGGAAGGATTACGCCGTTTTGCTAACAATGGCAAGCTATTAAATAGCTCTATTCATATTCAATTGACAGAGCAGAAGGGGGAATTATTAATTCAATATCAAGCAGCGCCTATAAATGAAGGAATGAAGCCAGCTCATCAATGTGCCATTCAATTAGGAATAGGCTTTTTTTTAAAAATGTTTAGTTTAGCGGCTGGTAGAAATATAGTGCCAGTTGAGGTTTATTTTAATTACCCTATTAAGGAGTCATTAAGTGTCTATGAAGATTTCTTTCAATGTCCTGTTCAAGATAACAGTGACATTGTCGGCATTTGCTTTTCTAAATCATCATTAAATAAGTTATTACCCACGCATGATCCTGAATTAGTTGAACTGAATGAAATGGCGGTAAAAAAGTACCTCAACGAAATGGATAATGGTGAAACTACTAATAAGGTCATTGAAATAATCACTGAGTTATTACCAGACGGCCAGCTAAGCGAAGAAACCATTGCGAATAAATTGCATATGAGTAAACGCACTTTACAACGTAAATTAAGTTCGGAAGGGCAACATTATTCAGGGCTGCTTAATAAGGTTAGGTTGCAGTTAGCTAAGCAATATTTAACTATGACAGATGCTTCAATCACTCAATTAACTTACCAATTAGGCTATAGCTCGCCAAGTACTTTTGCACGAGCTTTTAAGAAGCAAACCTCTTTATCTCCAGCAGAATTTAGAGTGCAAAATAAAACTTAACGCTAACTTAATACTCAGGCTATCTATTAAGGCACCTCTTGGCCGTTTCTTGCTTCGAGTAATCGATACCAATCTTCATGGCTGTACTCAATTGTTAACGCTTTTTTAGCTGCAATAATGCGCTCTGGTGTGGTAGAGCCAATAATAGGGCAGATATTCGCGGGGTGCTTTAATAGCCAAGCTAAAATCACTTGCCATGGTAAACACTTATATTGCTCGGCTTGTCTGGCTAATTCTTTTTCAATGCGTAATTCTTGATCCGTTGAAAATGTATTGCCCCATGCGGGATAAGCAACGCCACCTAAAGGGCACCAAGCAATAGGTGTTATACCCAGTTGCTGACACTGATCTAAGGTGCCATCGGTAAAACTACTTATATTGTGAATATTAATCTCTATTTGATTAACCACTAAAGGCTCATCTAACTTTGACTGTAAAAGGTTTACTTGAGATGGGTTAAAGTTGCTGACACCAAAGTGTTTTACTTTTCCACTGGCTTTTAGTTGTTTGAGTGTATTAGCAACTTGCTCAGCATTAAAAAGATAGTCAGGGCGGTGTAGTAAAAATAAGTCTAAATAATCAGTATTTAAACGGCTTAATGAACCATCTACTTGTTTGGTTAAATAGTCATGAGAAAAATCATAGCATTTAGGGTCTCCTACATTTGGTGTATCGCCAACACGAATACCCGCTTTAGAGGTGATTACTATATCATCTCGTAAGCTTGGTGAAGCTTTTAATAGTTCACCAAAGAGGCTTTCACACTCACCTCCGCCGTATATATCAGCATGGTCAAAATGGTTATAGCCCTCATCAAGCGCTGTTTGAATGGCGTGTTTACCTTTGGCTCTATCTTGAGCTGAATTATCGCCAACAATGCGCATGCAGCCGTAGATGAGGCGAGAACAAGCTTGGTTTGCAAATTTTATTTGTTTCATGGTGTTGTTCTTCACTTACTATATTGAAAAGGACAATATTGCTTTAAATAGTCCTCATGACTCGGCAGACTTTGGACTGTTTTAACCATGCTCTCATAAAAAGAGTTCATTGTTTTGGGTAAATCAATTTGCTGTTTAAAAGTCATGATAGGCGCAGCACTTTTGGGGAGTATATTTTGTCCAGTTAATACCGCTAACCAGTTATCTTGTTTAAATAAATCTTTTGCATCAACATTTAAATGACCATGACAGGAAAATAAGTCAATTTGGTGCTGTAATGATTCTGGAATAGGCATGTTTTGGCAGTAACGCCAAAACTCACTATCATCACGTTGAGTCGCCTTATAGTGCAATATGATGAAGTTACGAATATGCTCATATTCTTCAGTGGTTAAATTATTGAACTGTTTAGTATTGATCTCATCACAATGTTTATTCGGAAAGTGACTAATGAAACGCATGATGGCTCTTTGAATTAAATGCAGACTTGTGGACTCTAAAGGCTCCAAAAAACCTGCTGATAGGCCAATTGCGACACAGTTTTTGTGCCAATATTTTTCACGACGACCTACTTTAAAATCAATAACTCTTGGCTCAGAAAGTACTTTACCTTCAATATTACTCAGTAATTCATCCATAGCCGCTTGTTCATCAATAAAATTACTGCAGTGCACAGAACCGTTTCCCATACGGGTTTGCAGAGGAATACGCCATTGCCAGCCAGACTGCTTGGCAATAGAACGAGTATAAGGGGAAATCGCTTTGACATGGCTTGTTTGCACCGCGATAGCACGGTTACATAATAAATTTTCAGACCAATCTATAAATTTCACACCTAAGGTTTTATCAATCAGCAGGGCATTTATACCACTACAGTCAATAAAGAAATCACCCGTAATTTTTTGTCCGCTTGCTAATGTGATGGATGAAATAAAGCCGTTGCTAGGGTGAGTATCAACCTTAGTTATTTTACCTTCTTGCCTTTTTACGCCGCGCTTTTCACTATAAGATCTTAAATAATTGGCATATAAGCCAGCATCAAAATGGTAGGCATAATCAAAGCCAGAAAATAATGATTTTGCTTCCTTTGAAGGAAGTGAAAACTTATTGTTTTTTGCCAAATGCCAAGCACTGGCATAGTCTTGTAGTGGCTTATTATCTCCTGCTGTTCGATGTTTATTCCAAAAATAAGCAAAAGGCATATAATCAAAATCAACCGCAAACCGGCCAAAAGGGTGGAAGTATTGGTGATTTTGTTGAGGCCAGTTCTCAAAGTTGATACCTAGTTTGATAGAGCCATTACAATGCTTTAAAAAATCATTTTCATTGATGCCAAGCATGCGATTAAAGGTTTTAATTGGCGGTATGGTGGCTTCACCAACACCTATAGTACCAATACTATCTGATTCAATAAGAGTGATATTAACGTTGGATTCAAGTTGTTTTGATAACATTGCTGCTGTCATCCAACCCGCTGAGCCACCGCCGACAATAACGATATTGTTAATTTGATCTGTGGTAGACATCTTTGCCCCTTAGTTGTTGCTAATGTTATCTAGAAAAGCTTTATGATCTTCAAAATTTAACGCGCTTCGAGCTATAAACTGATCGATATAAGGTAGATCGTATTTAGCTGCTTGAGCATTAAAAGTTAGTTTGTCGTTAGTCGCTGGAAAAACGCCATAGCCTGCTAAAATGGCATGCCACGAAACGGGTGGATAAAAGCTCACTACCTTCCCTTCAATAATAACTTTATTTAAATCTTCACCATTTAACCAACATTGCACTATCTTTTTCAGGTCATTAGAAATATTAGGGTTCTCGCTATTACGTCGCCAGTATTCAGTGTCAGTTCTATTACTTAATCTATAGTGAGCGACAATATAATCACGAATACCGTCAAAGCGAGCATTCATTTTTTCATTAAATTGGCTTTGATATAATTCGCTCCCATGGGCTGAAGAACTTCTAAAGTTAGCAGTGTCGTATGCACTTATAAAGCCTTCTATGGTTTCCTGTACAAAATGCAAGGCGGTTGCTTCTAAGGGTTCAATGAAGCCTTGAGATAACCCTACAGCAATACAATTTTTATACCAGTGCTTTTCAACTCGGCCAACCTTCATTTTTAAATGATTGGCTTGAATGCGCTCATCCGTTAATCCTAGTTTTGCTCTTAACTCTTGTTCTGCTTGCTCTGGAGAGCAAAAATCAGAGCAATAAACATAGCCGTTGCCTGTGCGGTTAGTGAGAGGGATATCCCATGCCCAGCCATATTTCATCGCTGTGGAAATGGTTTGAGAGTTTAATTTAGCCTCTTTAGCGTGCGATGTAGCAATAGTAACGGCGCTATCATTAAATAAATTCTCTTTAAAACTAATAAAAGGCACTTGTAAGGATTTTTGGAGTAGGACACTGGCAAAACCAGAACAATCAACAAATAAATCACCTGCGATATTTTGACCACTATCTAAGGCCAATTGTTTAATATTTCCGGCCTCTGATAAGCCAACATCAGTTACGGTTGCATAAATATGATTGACGCCTTTATTTTTAGCAACTTTTCCAAGAAACTTCCCCAACAATACTGCATCAAAGTGATATCCATATCCTATATCAAACGGGAAGTTTTCACGACCGATAGGTGCTTTTTGTTGTTTCGCTAACGTGGCTGATAAAAAGAAGCGATCGACTGAGCAATCCACATCATAACCTTGGCGTTTAAATTGTGTATTATGTACAAATGCTGGTGCAGTATGAGCATCAATAATTGAAGTAAAAGGGTGGAAGTAACTGTCATAACCAACCCTTGATGACCAGTTTTTAAATAAAATTCCATTTTTGTAGGTTGCATTACATTCTGGCATCCAGTCTTTTTCTGAAACGCCAATTTTGTCAAAAAAGGTTTTTAATTGCGGTGTAGAGCCTTCGCCCACGCCAATTACACCAATTTCAGGTGATTCAATTAAGGTAATTGATAATTGTTTGGTAGCAATTTGTGTTTGCCACTGCACAGCCATTAAATTTGCAGTCATCCAACCGGCGGTACCACCACCTAAAATGATAATATTATGACATTTTTCATTATTGTTCATTGGAATGTTCCTAATTTTACAGGCGCTTAAACAAAAAGAGCAATACCTAAGTATTGCTCTTTATTTTCTTCAATTTACTTATTACATTGTGTAGTTCACACCAAAGTAAATGGTACGGCCAAAGTACTGAATAGTACCTGTGCGCGTAGTATCACCAAAGTAAGAAAGGTTTGGCTCATCGGTAATGTTATCCGCAGAAATAACCGCTTGCAGGTTTTCTGTGAAGTTATACGACACTTGCGCTGAGATAATAGTTTCTTCTTGGAAGTAAGCAGATTGATCACTACCAATAGCTATTTGACGGCTTAGGTAAGCACTACGATAACGACCACTCAGGCGAGCTGAGAACTTTTCATCCCAATCGTAGAATAAAGTAGCACTTAGTACACGAGGTGATAAGCCTTCAATAGGTCCTGGTGCACCGTCTTCTCCAGGTACTGAAGATGGTTTTTCAATTTCGCTGTCAGTATAAGAGAAGTTAATGTTAGCACCTAAACCTGACCAATAGCCAGGTAAGAAGCTAAAGGTTTGGGTATAACCAATTTCAACACCACGCATATAACCGGCATCGGCATTGTTTTCTGCATGAGAGTAGTCGCCATTCTCCCAAACTAAAACATTACCACTATCATCTTCTAACTTATCATCAGGAATTGTCGGTAACTCAAAACCATTGGCTTCAAAGTCATAGTTTTTATCAGTTAAATTACCAACAATGTTCTCTATATCTTTATACCAAAGCGCTACAACGAAGGCACCGTCAGTTTCAGTAAAGTAATGCTCGAATGAAAGATCAAATTGATGAGCATAGAAAGGACGTAATTTAGGGCTAGTTGAGCTATCTAAACCAATATAGTTACGGCCATCACCATCACGGTCTACATCAAATCTCCAGTTACCACTGTTTGCCATGGTTGGCATTTCAGGACGAGACATGACTTTTGCATAAGCAAAACGTAGTTGGTCATCGTCAGTTACTTGGAAGTTTAAGTTAAATGAAGGTAGTAAGTCAGTGTAACTTTCACTAATTTTTTTGAGTTCCCAGTCACTGTTTGTAGCACCAGTATCATCAGCAATAACATCGCCATTTCCAGCGCCAACGTTAACTAAACCAGTACTGCTTTGTTTTGAGTCAACGTAACGAACACCCACGTTACCAGTTACCGGCATACCGAAAAGTTCAGTATCAATATTAAGTTGCAAATAAGCCGCTAATACATCTTCTTCAACAAGGTTGCCTTGGGTCATGGACCAGCTATGTTCCCAAGTGCGTACTGGTGTACGGTCAACGCCAGGGATCCAAGCATTTAAAATAGCGTTGTTATCAACAGATAAGAAGCTAGGCATACCAGATAGTTCGCCGCCAATAGTCGTTACTGATGAGTTACTGCTATCTAGCATAAATGGTTGAAAGCGTTCTACTTCAATTGGATTGCCATTTTCATCAACACCTGCATAAGTAATATATTGACCATTACGCATGTTACCGTCTGTTGTACCGTATAAGAAACGGCCGCGACCTAGCTCATAATCACGTTGTGAAGCACGTGCACCAAACTCAACTGAACTAAATACTTCACTTTCAAGCTGGTAAGCGAAATCTACACGAATAGCGTCAGATGAGTTTGACTCTATATGTGGGTAAGACTCAGCACTTGTTACCATCATGTGATTGGTGTCAGTAAAGTCTTGGTTAAACTGGAGATTTGGGTTGTTTAAACCATTCAATTGATAGCTAAAGATAACGTTATCATCAATCACAGGGGTATCGGCACTCGAATCTTCAAAGTAGGCCATACGCATAACCTGATCTTTGTAGTTTTCATCACCTTCAGAGTGTGAAATATCTACTGTCATCATTAAATCATCGTTAATATCCCACTCACCTTTTAGGCCAAAGGCTGATGATTTACTGTTAGTGGTATTATCATCTGCTTGGGTTTGAATATTGATGTCTTTAGAAGCACCTTTGTATGGCGGAGCCAATGCAGTGCCATTTGGATCTCTGTAGATAGTACCACCTACTAGAGCACCATTTGCATACAAAGGGTTATCAATTAATAGAGTAGAACCAACGGTAGCAATGTTATTAATGCCTGAAATACGTAAACCGCGATCCCATTTGTTAGAATCAAATTTTGAATGAAAGGCATCAAATTGGAAACGCATATCATCTCTTGGTTCCCAGTTAAGTGCTAAAGTAAAGGCATTACGCTCATCTTCACCACCACGCTCATTAATTTCAAAACCAGAAGATACTAAAATACTTTCTGGCGCGCCATCATAGGCTGCAGATAAGTCTTGTTCATCGAACTGATAGTTAACAAAGCGGCTAGATACGGTTGGTTGAAACATATTGGCCCAACCAATAGAGAAGCCGAGTGTTTCGTCAAGAAACTTTCCTTGATAGGCTAAGGTTAAACGGCGGCCTAATGTATCTGAGTCATTGTTATCAGCAGCCGCTTCATTATAGTTGCCATGTAAAGAAGCGCGAACTGAATGCTCTTCTTCATTATCTAAAGCATTGGCGGTTTCTAAATTGATGGTTGCCGCAATACCACCTTCAATTAATGAGGCTTTTTGTGATTTGTAAACTTGCGCTTGTGAAATTAGTTCTGATGGGAAAATATCAAATTGAATTGAACGACCACCACTGGTTGATACCATTTCACGACCATTTAAGGTAGAGAAAACATAGCCACCAGATAAACCACGAACGTTTAGTTCACTTGATTGACCATCAATACGTACAGAAGTAACACCAGGTAAACGGGTTAATGAGTCGGCAATTGATACATCAGGTAAACCACCAATATCATCGGCTGATATTGCATCTACTACGGTATCTGAAAAACGTTTGGTGTTTAGAGATTTAATTACGCTGCCTCTAAAACCTGTTACTTCAATAACCTCAACTTGGTCATCAGTATCTTTTTTCTTTTCTGTTGCTTCAGGAGTTTGATCTGCTTCAGCAGCTAAGGCATAGCTAGGTATCGCTGCAAGTTGTAATCCCCCAAGCATTAACGCTAACGATAGCGCACTGGGCTTAAATGTTTTCATGTGTATTCCTTAAGGCAAGTTGTATATATGCTTAATGTTTTATGCTTTTGCTTAGTTAAAACTGGCAATAAAGCAGTCATTTGCTACCTTTTATATGTTGTTATCGGAATGTAACGTTTATATACACTATTATTTAGTAATTTTTAGTTCTATTAATTTTATCAGCAAATTTAGTGTAGAAATAAGTTAGTTAAAAAACAAGCCATTGTTCTATGCATACGTATGCAGCTATTTATCATGCTATGCATACGTATTCATAGCTTTTCAAAGGCGTTGGCGTATATACAAACCTGAACAGTTTGTGTACGTTTAGTAGGTTACTGAAAATTTAATCATCGGAATAAAGTAATATATTTTTCCCTGCTTAATCAGCGAAGCAGAAGAAAAAGAAAAGTTATATACACATAAACTAAAACCATATAGTTAATGGAGTTATAAACTCATGAAATATAAATTCAAGCCCCTCATGCTTGGAAGTGCTATCGCAGTAAGTGCAGCTTTAAGCGGTTGTGGTAGCGATCAAGCACAACCAGAAATAACAGACGTATTTGAAGAAGTTGGTCTATGGTGTAAAAACCCTGATATAGTACAAATTGCTAGCGCAGATTCTTATCCACTTTCTGCTGATGAACAAGCGGGTCTTGATGCAGCTAAAGCGGCTGCTAAAGCGGCTGCAGAAGCTGAAGCAGGTGATTCATGGGATGAAGCAGCGTGGGAAGCGAGCTTTAAATATGAAGATTTAGATCTTTATAGCATTTTAGGTTTAACCCTTGAAGAAAAAGAACGTCAAGCTATAGCTAAAGAGGAAGCGCGCGCTTTCCAAATCTCTCAAGGCCAAGACGTTATTCGTGGTGAAGGCTTTGATGATTGGTTTGATGATTGGTTTGATGAGATTCCACCAGCTAGTTATTTAGGTGCATCACAGCGTATTAATCGTTCAGTGAACGCCACAACACCTGAAATGGATGGCACTGAGATTTGTTATACACCCCCTTTATCATGTCCTAACTATAAAGTAATTGATGAATCAGGTAATTATGACTGTATTATTCCTGAAGAAAATATAATTGAAGATGCACCCGCTCCTGCTTATGTAGCTGGCGCAGGTGAAGCTGTTGCATATTATCGCCACGAAGATCATGTTGAAGGTGCCGATAATAGTGCACTTTATGAAAATGTTGTTGTTCATACTTGGAATAATGATGATTGTAACGCCTATGCCGATAGCAGTATTTCACCACAGTGGGGTATTAGTGGTGCTGATCAAGCAGGTATTGATGATAACTACGGTGTTTATTGGATATTGAACCTTGTTGATGGTCATTCAAATTGTGCCAACATTATTTTCAATGATACTAAAGGTACTAAACGAATTTCAGATACTGATTTAATTATGCCAATTGGCCCATCAGGCGATGTGACCTTACATAATATTGATAAAAACTCATATGCACATGATGACTTCCCTGTGAATGTGTTAGATGGCTTATTAATTATTAACCAACATCCATTCTTTGGTGCTGAAGCTTCTTCAGGTATAGCCTCTTGTGGTTGGGGAATGACACCAAATGATGCCGGTATTTGTGTTGGTGAAGAATTAGTATGTCCAGATACTGCGGTTGCAGTAGGTGTTGGCGCAGAAGAAATTGCTTCTAAATGTGTACTTGCCTTTGATCCAGAGTCGACAGATTTATTATTACGTGGTGGATTCAACGGCTGGGATGGTTCTGATGATCCAAACTCTATGTTTGCGTATACGGGTGATGGTCAATATCGCCTAAACCATACGTATACTACTGATTGTGAAATTGTTGAACCTACAGAGGAATCTGAAGGTGAAGATTGTGTAAGCACTTATGACTTTAAAGTTGCTGATGCTGATTGGTCTGAACCAGCGAGCTTCGGTAGTATTAAAGGTGGCGATCAGTCTGCTGTTGGCTCTACTATCACTATGACTGTTGGTGCTGGTGTAGGGCAAAACATGAAGGTAGATATGGCTAAGGATAAGATTTATCAGTTCCTAGTCAACGCAAGTGATGTATCTGCTGTTAAATTAACTATCAATGAAGTGCCCGTTGATGCATTCCCAATGTTAACCATTGGTGAAGAGACTAAGCAACTTGCATATACAACGAATGGCCAATATGTTGTTAGAGCTGAATTAGCGGCGGAAACACACAATATTACTATTGCTGATGCAAGTACTGGTTTTGCCGTTGGTGCAATCGATACTGATAATGTTGTGACAGAAAATACGCCATTAGCATTAGAAGCTGACGGTGGCGCATTAAGCTTTACTTCAGCTGCTGCGGAATATGACTTTATTTTAGATATGTCAGATCCTGCTGCACCAACACTTGAGATCAAACCTGCTTTACCTTGGGGCTCTGATCCTGTCTATATCCGTGGCTCACTCAACGGTTGGGGAACTCCTGCTGCCGATGAAATGAAGTGGGATGGTGATACTCGCACGTACAGTGTTATCTACGGTTTAGAAGCAGGTGGAACTCATAACTTTAAATTTGCTCATGAAAGCTGGGGTCCAGTTAACTTAGGCACAGGCGAAGTTACTTTCTCTGATGAAGGTGAAACGTTAGGTGGAGACGGTAATATTCAAGTAAGTGTTGCAAAATCAACTTCTTACAAATTTGAAGTATCGTTCGCTACAGCAGACCCAGTTGTGAAAGTTTCTGAAGCACCGCTTTATTTACGTGGTGGCATAACAGGTACTGGTTGGGGCGCTGATGATGGCAACCAACTTGGTTTTATTGCGACTGATGAAGGCAACACAGCTGAAGCTTCTCATACTTATTCATTAGAAGTTAACTACCCAGGTGGTGAAGCACAGTTTAAAGTGGCTGATGAAGGCTGGGGTGGTAACTTTGGTTACAACTACGGTGTTGAAGTGGCAGATACGGCTGTTGTATTAGGTGAGCCATTAACTTTGGTTAACTCTAATAACAATATCTTAATTGATGTACCTGCAGGTACTTATATCTTCGCGTTCGAAGATGGCGTGACTAAAACCATGACAGTGACTGCTAAAGAGTAGTTCTTGAGTAAGCTTAATTAATATTACTCATTACGATTAAAAGCTCTACTTTATAAGTAGAGCTTTTTTATTTTAGTTTTACCGAAAAATAAGCTGCAAGTTACAAGCTTATGATAAAACGTTCAAACAAATTTCACCCAAAAATACTTTAACTACTATCTTTTCAAGGAAGTATATTATGAAGAAAGGAATTTTAGCCTTATTATTTAGCTGGCTTTTTTTTACTGTCGAAACAAGTGCAAAGAACATTGAACTGTCAGAAGTAAGCATAAAAGGCTCTCAAATTAGAACGATCACTTCATTGCATACCAATAAAGATTATGATCTTTGGATTAGTCGACCTTTGGGCTATGAAGCATCAGATAAGCATTACCCTGTGATTTATTTACTTGATGCCCAATGGGACTTTACTTTAATGATTTCCCTATATGGGCAGTTACGTGCAGATGGTGATATTCCTCCTGCTATTCTGGTTGGAGTTACTTGGCATGGCGATAATGTTGATTACGACTCTCTTAGAGTTCAAGACTTCTTACCTGTGTCCAACAAGAGTAATACAGGAAAACACGGTGCTGAAAAGTTTTTAACTTTTTTTGATGAAGAATTGATTCCATATGTAGACAGTAGCTTTAGGACAACGAATAAAAGAATACTGCTGGGAAGTTCTTTTGCTGGCTGGTTTTCACTTTATGCTATGTTCAATCGCCCTGATTTGTTTGGGGGATTTTTAGTGACGGCACCTACTGTGCAGTTAATTGAAAGCTACGTACTTAAGCATACGGAACACTTTGCTGAAAAGGTCAATGAAAGTAATACCCGCTTGTATTTAGCTGTAGGAAGTCGTGATTCCAATTTAGCTGGCTTTGAGGAAGCATTGTCGTTCCTTAAGCTAAATGATTTCAAAGGATTAACTTACCAAGCTCAAATTTTTGAAAATATGGGACATTCTTCTATAAAAGGGAATGGTAATACACGCGGTTTACAATTTTTGTTTAAAAAGTAATAACGTAAACCAACATAATTCAAGGCTGTGCTTGTACAACCTTGAATTGTTTATTGCCCATCTATTGCGTCGAAATAAGGCTTTTGAGTGTTAAAATAAGGTGTATATAAAAGTCGCTAGTGAAGATTGCTGGGAAGCTACTACTAAGCCACCTAACAAGCTTAAAATAATGATAATGGGTAGTAACCACATTTTTTTACGTACTCGCAAAAATGCCCAAAGGTCGGTAATAAATTCAATCATTAAAATGGGTTCTCCAATTGTTCTTTCATTATCTGCTCAGTGCGATTTACATAGTTTGAGCAGCCATGGTTTTGCTTTTTAAACTGTAATTTATTGAATACCCTTAACACTAAACCAATAGGGAAAATTAATAGATAAAAAGTCAGTCCTAAAATTATTCGGGTATTAATAAAACCAATAATGCCACCAATAAACATCCAGCCACGAAAAGGGTAATAAATAGCTCTTGGTGCAGTGAATGCTAGAATTAAGAAAAAGGAGCTCACTATTAAAGTCCACCATTGTAGGCCTTTCCCTAATAGCCAAGGGGCTATAACACCAATAAAAAGTGGGAATGCCCATACCATTAATAGTCCAAACGCTTTCAGTTCTTTGTTGGTGATTTGTTTATGCTGCATCATGATTAGTCTAACTCGAATTGATTTTGCTTGGCTTTAACAATGGCAGATTTAGGCTGCTCAGTTTTACACAGCAGCACATTTTCCATGACTAGATAATCCATTTCGGTATTTAAAAAACAGTTAATTGCATCCTCAGGGGTGCGGACGGGGGGCTCGCCCCGAACATTAAAAGAGGTGTTAATTAACACGCTGCTGTTAGTGCGTTCTTTAAATGTATTAAGCAGCTTATGCAGTTTAGAATTGGTTTCTTGATGAACTGTTTGTAGCCTTGCGGTGTAATCAACATGAGTAATTGCTGGCAAAATTGACCGTGCTTGATGCAATTTTTCAATACCTTGCAGACCTTCAGCTACAGGAAGTTTTAATTCCTCATTGATATTAGCAACAATCAACATATACGGGCTAGCACCTTGATGTTGAAAATAATCACTGACATCTTCAGCTAATACTATCGGGGCAAAAGGACGAAAGGACTCGCGATATTTGATTTTTAAATTCATCACAGATTGCATTTTTTGATTTCTAGCGTCGCCCAAAATTGAGCGATTACCTAGCGCTCTGGGGCCAAACTCCATCTTGCCTTGAAACCAACCGATAACATTACCTTCATCGAGCAGCTTTGCTGTTTGGCTATATAAATCATCATCGGATAACTGGGTAAAAGGCAGTTCTTTTGCTTGCAGCGTTCGACAAATTTCATCATTCGTAAAGTCAGGGCCAAGGTACGCGCCTTGCATTATGTCATCAGTATTATTTTCTGTTTTATGGTTAAGCTTTTTGCCTGAATAGTAATGATGCCAAGCAACAAGAGCTGCGCCTAAAGCGCCACCCGCATCACCTGCCGCTGGTTGAATCCAAATATTGTCAAATGGTCCTTCACGCAAAATACGGCCATTGGCAACACAGTTAAGTGCGACTCCCCCAGCAAGGCATAAATTTTTGCTGGGGCTTAGGGTCGCTAAATGGTGAACTATTTTAAGTACTATTTCTTCGGTGACCACTTGAATAGAACGAGCCAAATCCATTTCTTTTTGAGATATTTCAGATTCACCCGTGCGAGGCTCACTCCCAAATAGCTGATGAAATTTGTTATTGGTCATGGTGCTGCCAACGGCAAAATCAAAATATGACATATCAAGCACAAAGCTACCGTCATCTTTGACCTCAATTAAATGCTGAAAGATCAGATCGACATATTTGGGTTCACCAAAAGGTGCCAAGCCCATTAATTTGTATTCGCCCGAATTAACTTTGAAGCCGGCATAATAAGTAAAGGCTGAATAAAGTAAGCCTAGTGAATGGGGAAACTGAATTTCCCATAAAGGTTTAAGACGATCATTCTCACCTTGCCAAGCCGAAGATGTTGCCCACTCTCCTACGCCATCTAGGCATAACACAGCGGCATCATCATAAGGGCTAGGGAAGAATGCTGAGCCAGCATGGGATAAGTGATGTTCACTGAACAGTAATTTTGGAAGTTTTGCCTTTTTTTCTAGGCCTGCAAGCAAACGCAACTCGCGTCTTAAGACACTCTTTAAGTACAGTTTTTCTTTTAACCAAATAGGCATGGCGCGAATAAATGAGCGAATACCCAGTGGTGCATGGGCAAAGTAGGTTTCTAATAAACGCTCAAATTTCAGTAAAGGTTTATCGTAGAAAATAATACTGTCTAGATCACCAATGCTGCAGTTTGCCTGTGCTAAACAAAATAGAATGGCTTGAGCAGGAAACTCTGGATCATGTTTTTTGCGAGAAAATCTCTCTTCTTGAGCGGCAGCCACAATTTCACCATCAATGATGATTGCAGCAGCACTGTCATGATAAAAAGCTGAGATACCGAGTATTTTTGTGCTCATAAATTACTTCTGTTTTCCTATGCTGTATCTAGCTTCACCTATCTTGAGATTATAGGCATAAAAAACTAGTAAAAGCCATGTGTTGCAAACGTATTCAATGGGCTTTACCTTGCAAAGTTTAGTTCGGTTGAGTAGGGTGTTAAGCTTGATTAAATAAGTGATAAGAGCATCAAATACAGTGTCGAAACATCTTGCTAAACAGACAAGCTTTTACCTGATTTTAATCGCTATGCCATTTGTTATTTTATTACTGCTTGAGCTGTTTTTAAGGCTTGGCTCTTTTGGTGATGAATATCCTCTATTTATTGAAAAACCATCAATAAATAAACAGCTTCCTTTATATTTACAGCCTAATCCTAACGTGATTAATCGTTATTTTGCCGATGACAAATTAGCGCCGAACGTTAGTCCAGATACGGTTTATTTCAAAAAAGTTAAAAGTAAGGGAAGCTTTAGGATTTTTATTCAAGGTGGTTCAACTGCTGCGGGTTTTCCTTATGGTCGCTGGGGCTCACTGCAGGGCATGTTAGAACAAAGATTCAAACGCCTTTACCCAGAGAAAGAGATTGAAATTATCAATACCGCCATGGCGGCAGTGAACAGTTATACTTTGCTCGATTTTGTCGATGAAATTATCGAGCAGCAGCCTGATTTAGTGTTAATTTATGCTGGACACAATGAGTATTTAGGCGTCATGGGAGTGGGCAGTGCTTTTGCCGCTAAAGGTGGGCGATTAGCAACCTTGCTGCATTTAGCATTTAAAGATTGGCGACTGTATCAATTATTACAAAAAATATATTACTTAGCCTTTGCGCCTGATGTTAAGCCGTCAAAAACAAACAAGACTTTAATGTCGCAAGTAGCAAGAGAAAAGGAAATTCCTTTTAATAGCAACTTATATCAGCAAGGTATTGAACAGTTCGAAGGTAATATGTCATTGCTATTAGAAAAATATCAAGCGGCAGGAGTTCCTGTGGTGTTAGGTAATTTAGTCAGTAATGAAAGTGGTCAAATTCCTTTTTCTAGTGTGAGTACCGTTGACTGGCAAGCCTATAAAAAGAGTATAAGTGAGGATAGTGCATTAGCAGAAATAGCCAGATTAAATAGCCTAACTACAGATGAAAAAAGTGCTGAACATTATTATCAGCAAGCACTTAACCTACAATTACTAGCACGTTATAAAGAAGCCAAACAAGCGTTTGTATTAGCGAAAGATCATGATTTATTGCGCTTTAGAGCGCCGAGTCGCTTTAATGAGGTTATCGATAGTTTAGCTAGCAAGTACAATGTTAGTGTAGCTGATGTCCAAGCTGTTTTTAAGCGGAACTCTATTAATGGCATTATCGGTAATCATTTGGTTTTAGAGCACTTACATCCAACCGTTGAGGGCTATTTTTTACTTGCTGAAGCTTATGTTGAGCTGATTAATAAAGAAAAACTGATGGATTCATCTGCAGTGGCGTATGCAAGGGAAAAAGCGCGTAATGATATTCCTGTTAGTATTATCGATTCGCTTTATGGTGACTTTGTTATTAGTAAGCTTGTTAATGATTTTCCTTTTACTTCTACAAAAAATAAAGGCAAAGAACAAGTTGCTTTACCCGCAAGTCGAAAATTTGAAAAGCAAGCATTAATCAAGCGCATAGAAAATCAAGCTTGGTTGAAGATTCAGCAAGATTTGTTGGTTAAATATCAACAAAGAAATGAAATTTCCGAGGCGGCAAAAATTGCTGGCGCTATCAGCACCGCAATGGTTGATAATCATAAAGCTTCTTATATTGCGGGGCAGTTATATCAGCAATTAAAGGATTGGCAATTGGCAAGCTATTACCATCAAAAAGCTGTCAAGATACAAAGGGAAAATGTCACATACCTATTGGCTTTAGCGCAAGATTATTTTTTATTAAAACGTTACACAGCTAGTTTGTCAGTGTTAGAGCAAGCAGATAGCTTAGTGGCTAATTCATCTTCGAAAAAAAAGCAGATTTCGCATTATATTACTAATGTTAAAAACGCCATGGAAAAAACAAGTCATAAAATTAAGAGCAACTCATGAATAAAACGAGAATTTATCAACTAATCGCACTAGCCATTCCTGTTGCTTTTTTTGCGCTATTAGAAGGAGGTTTGCGATTTTTTGATTATGGTAGAGAAATGCCATTATTTATGGATTATCCAGATGTAAAGAATTCACAGGCTCCTCAATACTTATTGCCGCGTCCTGATGTGGTAAAACGTTACTTTCCAGAAGGCTCTGCGGCGCCTTCGGTTACCATAGAAACTAATTTTTTTCTAAAAGAAAAACCTGATGATGGCTTGCGCATTGTGGTGCAAGGGGGATCAACGGCGGCTGGTTTTCCCTTTGGCTATGGCGCCTCCATTGCGGGCATGTTGGATTACCGTCTTAAGCAAAGTTTTCCCGATAGAACTGTGGAAGTTATTAACACAGCGCTAGCGGCAGTAAACAGTTATACGGTTCTAGATTTTGTTGATGAAATTATTGAGCAGCAACCCGATGCAGTTTTGATTTATGCAGGCCATAATGAATACCTAGGTATTTTAGGGGTAGGTTCAGCTTATACTGCAGCCAATTCATCTGCGGCCACCTTGCTGTATTTAAAGCTAAAAGACTCAAGAATTTTTCAGCTAATGCAAAATCTTTATTGGCAGTTTAGCAAGGCCAATGTACCAAAGGACGCTCAAAGGTCGCGAACTTTTATGTCTAAGGTGGCTAAACATAAGAACATTCCTTTTGGCTCAGAGTTATATCAAGCGGGTTTAGCACAATTTGAAAATAATATATCTATGGTTATCGCCAAGTATCAGGCTGCGGGTATTCCCGTTTTCATCAGTTCGATTGCGAGCAATCTGGTTGATCAAAAACCGTTCTCTTCTGTTGAAAATTCAAAAGAACAAAGTGCCAATTTTTATTATCAACAAGGAAAGAAGTTATTAAAACAAGCTAGCTATCAACAAGCTGAAAAAGCATTTATAAAAGCGAGAGATTTTGATCTGTTACGCTTTAGAGCCCCTAGTGCCATGAATGATATTATTAGCCAATTATCAAAACAAGAGTCGGTGTACTTTGTTGACAGTAATAAGGCTTTAACAGAAGCGGCGGAGCATGGCATTATTGGAAAGTCTTTAATGCTAGAGCACTTACACCCTACTATTAAAGGCTACTTTGTTATTGCGGATAGCTTTTACCATACTTTAGCGCGTTCAAATATATTTGGTACTTTTCCACAAACCGTCAGTACAGTTGAGGCGGAAAAAGATTTACCTGTTTTTGATGCTGAAATTTATTGGGGGAAAGCTAAAATTGCTGGCTTGATGGCAGACTATCCCTTTACTAAGAAGCCGCAAAAAATTGAACTGCCGATGGTTAAAACACCCAGCGATCGTCTCGGCTTATCAGCTTATAAAAGTCAAATTGGTTGGTTAACTATTGCCACGGAAAATTTAAATTATGGTGAGAAAAACGATAAGGTACTCTATCTAAAATCAGCCAAGCTCATTGCTGATGCAATGCCTTTCAATGCAGAACATAGCTACCGAGCGGGCGTGGCCTTGATTCAGGCGAAAAAGTTTAGGCAAGCGCCTCGTTATCTAAAACGAGCTATTAAAATTAATAGTCAAAATGTTAATTACCAATTAGCGTTAAGTCATACCTACCTAGAGCAAGGTAAGTTGAAAGCCGCACTGCCATGGTTAGAGTCGGTGCTGGCTTTAGATCCTAAAAATGCTACGGCAAATGATGTTTTACCTAAGGTGAAACATCATTTGGCTAAGTTGAACAAATGATATTTATTTTAAGTGCTTATCAAAAAAGTTAACCATTTCTTCAAGGGTTTGCATTCTATGGTCTTGCACACTTAAGTGATGGTTAGCATCTTCAATTTCAACATAGCGGACTTCTTTATCGTAATCTTCTAGTCCATCGGCCATTTCACGGCTATGTTTTACTGGCACCACTTTATCATCGGTACCATGTATTAATAAAATAGGAATGTTGATTTGTTTGGCAAAGTTGACAGGCGATGCTGCGTTTAGCTTGTTTGTATCTGTTCCCATATATTTTTCAATGACTTTCTTATTCGTGAAGCGTTTAGCGTCTCGAACTCTTAATGCTAGATCAGTGACACCTGCAAAACTTGCGGCACACTTAAAGCTTTCACCATGCTTTACTGCCGCCATTAAAGCAGCATAACCACCATAACTGGCACCAGCAATGCAGACTTTTTTGGGGTTAATAATATTTTGTGCCTCTAACCATTTTGCCGCATCTTGCAAATCGTCTTGCATGGCTTGCCCCCAGCCTTCAATGGAGGCCATTTCAAACTCATAACCATAGCCTGATGAGCCGCGAAAATTAGGTTGAAAAACGACATAACCTCTATTGGCAAATAGCTCTGCCCAATAATCAAAACCAGCATAGTCTCTCGCCATAGGGCCGCCATGAGGAAAAATAATCGCGGGTAATTTTTGATTGTCAGCAGAGTTGATTGGCTTGGTTAAATAGCCCTCAATCTCCATGCCATCACGGGCTTTATAATGAACAAGCTGCTTACTGGCGTAATTGGTTTCATTAATTTGTGAATAAGGGCTGGCTAGATAATTTAGATTTTTGGATTTTCTATCGCCAAGCAAGTAATCGCCAGCGCGTGTTTTAGAGCTTGAATACAAAACGTAAGTATTTTGATCTTCAGACATACTGATAATAGTATTGTCTGAGTCAGGAAGCGCTTTGTTCAGGGCTTTTTTAAAGGCGATGTATTCATCATCCCAATAGATTTTATTATCATCGTCGCCTTCGTGGCTTAAGCCAACAACGGCTCCCGTTTTTGGTGAGTAAATTAATGAACCATCAACATCGTATTTATTATCGGCATAAACTAATTCACGTTTAAGTGATTTGTCTTGCAAGTTGACTTTGAAAACGGCATAACGACCTTCGTGTAACGCTCGGATAAAAAGAATGTTAGGGTCTACATCAAAGCCTAAAATATGAACCACATCTTTTTCAAATACTTCATAAGTCCATAAATCTCTATCTATTTCACCATTAACATCAAACAATTTATAAGATACTTTGGTGTCTTCAATGCTATAACTTATTCTAGCTCTGCCCTGTTGATCGCCCACCCAATCATCGATATAGGTTTTTGCTCTCTTAATGCGTGTTCTTTGACCCGTGCGAATATTCACTTCATATAAAGACGGTTTGCTGTACATTTCAAAGTTTATTGCCATCAAAATTATATCTTTTTCAGCGGGCATAAGGCTGATGATGTTATCTTGAAATTGTGTCGGGTGTTCTTTTTTTGCTTCTTTATGTTTTACTAATAAAGTAAGTTCTTTCTCTTTAGATAAGTCAAATTTGTATAAACGAGTTGTTGTATATTTTGTTGTACCTTCTTGGCTAGAAGAAGCTGCGCTTATTAATAAAATATCGTCATTGCCCCAAACGTACCAATTCAAAACCACATTAACATTATCTGCTTTTAAAACGGCCTTGCTTTCACCGTTAACAAGATTGTAAGTCATTAATATTAAGGTGCCATGAAGGTTTTTAACCATAGCAATACTATTGCCATTGGGAGAGAGTTTTACGTTACTAACGCTAGGTAAATTACCATAGGCACTGATGGGGAGAGGAGCTGCTACATTACTTTTAGCTAAAGATATGAAGGGTAAAAGTAAGAGTAAAAAACTTGATAAGGCTAATACGCTTTTATTTAAGTTGAAAGTGAAATGGTGAAAGCAAGTCGTGTTTGTCATCATATTCCTTTGATTTAGTAGTTCTTTTTGGAAGTGTCAATGTGTTTTTAAACCAAGTCTATAGTATCAAATCTATTAAAAATTCCTTATTGAATACGTATGTAGTCGCTGTTCAATAGTTAATCAAAGCTTTAGCATGAGGTAATGCAATTTAAGAAAAAAATAAACATAGGATAGTATTTTGATGTTAACAACAAGCTTTAAGCAGATATTAATATGCACTGCCTTATCTACAGGCCTTGTCGCTTGTGGTGGTGGAGGTTCAGATCCAACACCACCACCGCCACCACCTCCACCACCAACGAATAATGCACCAACTATTAACTCTTTTACCGCGGAAGTTAGCGCAACATCTGCATTAGCGGTGACTTATACTTGGGCTGTCGCTGATGCTGACAATGATGCTTTATCTTGTGTGTTAAACCCCGGTGAAGGCGTGGCAAGCATTAGTATTGCCAACTGCTTAACGACCACATCAACTACGGTTACTTATAATGCAGAAGGTAGTTTTACGGCTAATTTACAAGTTAGCGATCCAAGTAATGCCTCTAGTAATCAAGACCTAGCAATCACGGTGGAAGAAGATAATTCACTGCCTGAACCTGTTGTCACAGCGGGTGAAAATGAATTAATCATCTTTTTTAATCGTCCTGATGGTAACTATACGGGTTGGGGTCTACATTTATGGGCTAATGATACTTGTGATGCCTATGATGGCCCTGCTGTAGACTGGGGAGCTCCAGTAGTAAAAACAGGTGATGATCCAAACTATGGCGCTTATTGGGTAGTAAACTTAAAATCAGGCTACGCTGACAGTGATTGTGTAAATTACATTATGCACAAAGGCGATGAAAAATCTCCTAACGGCGATGATCAACAAGCCGCTTTATCAGGTGACCGTATGATCTGGTTACTTGATGGTATCAATGAAATATATACTGAGCCAACGTTATTCCCATCGGGTGTACTCATCAATGATACCGCGGCTCACTGGGCAGCGTTAGATACTGTTTTTTGGGATGTTTCGGCCAGTAGTGTCGCAAAAATTAGAGTGTATAGCTCTGATGTTGATGACTTAGGTTATGATGGTGAAACAGGCATTAGTGGTGATAACTTTATTGAGTTCTCACCGACAAGTAACAGTGCTAATGCTTTAGGTATGCCACGTTACAGTGCTCTTGATACTTTTGAAGCAAGTAACCCCGACAGCAGCAAAGCAAAGCAAATGTTAACAGGTAAGTTGTTAGCAATCGCTTATGATAGTGATGATGTTGTTGTTGCCGCGACTTATGTGCAAACCCCACGTGTACTTGATGCGCTTTATACAGCTGGAAATAATGATGCTGATGAAGCTGAACTTGGTCTTACTTACACTGCTTCTGATATTACGGCTAGTGTTTGGGCTCCAACCGCACAGCAAGTTTTACTAAAAATTTATAATAGCGCTAAAGAGCTACAAAGCACTGAAACTATGGTAGCTGATAGCGCTACGGGTGTTTGGTCATTCACGACACCTATTGCAAATGATAGACTTTTTTATCGTTATGAATTAACCGTTTATCATCCTCAAAACCATCAATTCGAGACTATTTGGTCAACAGATCCTTATTCTGTTTCATTATCAACCAATGGGCTTTATTCTCAGTTTGTTAATTTAACCGATGCTGATTTAAAACCTGCTAATTGGGATGCTCATACCATTCCTGTTATTGCAGATATTGAAGATGCCATTATTTATGAAGGTAATATTCGTGATTTTAGTATTCGTGATGAAAGTACTAGCGTTACTAATCGCGGTAAATATTTAGCTTTTACCGAAGAAAACTCTGTACCTGTTACCCATTTAAAAGCTTTAGTTACGGCGGGTTTAACACATTTTCAAATTCTTCCTGCCAATGATATTGCCAGTGTTGATGAAGACTTTACCAAGCAAATTAACTTAACTAATACTGTTGCTCAGCTTTGTGCCATTAAAGCTGATGCACCTGTTTGTGGTGTTGAAGATGGTGCCGCAACCTTACTCTCGGTATTTGAAAGTTATGATGCCAGTACTGACCAAGCAAAATTATTAACAGAAGCGATGCGTGATATTGATGGTTATAACTTTGGTTATGATCCTAAACACTTTAATGCGCCTGACGGTAGTTTCGCAACCAATGCTGATGGCGTCGAACGTATTGTAGAGATGCGCTCTATGATCAAAGCTTTACATGATATGGGCTTAAGAGCCTCATTAGATGTTGTTTACAACCACACCAATTCCTCTGGCCTGTGGGATAATTCAGTATTAGATAAAGTGGTACCAGGTTACTACTATCGTCGAGATTTAACTAATGGCAATGTTCGCAATGAAACCTGCTGTCAAGACACTGAAACTGAACATCGAATGATGGATAAGCTAATGAGTGATTCATTAGTACTATGGGCGCAAGAATATAAGTTTGATGCTTTCCGTTTCGATATTATGGGTAGTCATTCAAAAGATTCTATTATCAATGCCCGTACCGCAGTTCAAGCAGTAGATGCAGACACCTATTTTTACGGTGAAGGTTGGGGACGTTCAGAGCAAGGCTATGAGCAAGCCGCTCAATACCAAATGGCTGCTTCCGAAATTGGTACCTTCAATGATAGACCACGTGACATTATTCGTGGTGCTTCATTGTTTAACAATGCTGCCAACTTAAATGATCAAGATATTATGCGTTTGGGTTTAGCCGGTACTTTGCAAGATTACCAGCTGCAAGATAAAAGTGGTGTGATTAAGTCGGGTAAAGATTTCTCGCAATCATCTTACGCTAAAGACCCCGCTGATATCATTAACTATGTTTCTAAGCATGATGGCTCGACTTTGTGGGATAAATTGCAGTATGGCTTAGCCACAGATATGTTAGTAGATGATAGAGTGCGAGCGCAAAATATTGCTATTACTATGCCAATCTTAAGTCAGGGTATTCCCTTCTTACAAATTGGTGGTGATTTACTTCGCTCAAAATCAATGGATAAAAACAGTTATAACAATGGTGACTGGTATAACTTAGTCGATTTTACCAAAAATACTAACAACTGGAATGTTGGTTTGCCGTTAGAGATTGACGATGGTAAATCAGTTGCAGATGTATCAGCGATTATTGCTAATGCCGAAACATCGGTACAAGCAAGCCATATAGAATTTGCTAGTTCAATTTTCCAAGAGTTTGTTGCTATTCGAAATAGCAGTAAGTTATTTAGATTAGCGACTGCACAAGATATTTATGAACGAGTTGGCTTTCATAATACTGGTACCAACCAAACTAAAGGTTTGATTGTGATGAGTATTGATGATGGCACAGGGTTAACTGATTTAGATGCGAATAATGATGCCATTGTTGTGATAATTAATGGTACAAGCAGTGAGCAATCGCATACGGTGGCAACTGCTACTGGTTTTGAGTTGCATAGCGTACAACAAGCCTCTGTGGATAGCGCGGTTCAAACTGCAAGCTTCACCGTTGGTGCAAGTGACGGTACCTTTACCGTGCCAGCACTAACCACTGCGGTATTTGTTAAACCACAAGGTGCTAACCAAGGGGCTGGCTTAGCAGCTGGCGTTACCCGTGATGCACCAGATATTGCACCATATGGTAATAATACTATTTATGTGCGTGGTTCAATGAATAACCAAGGTAATGATGGTTTCACTAGTGCTGATACTTTCACTTATGAGGGGAATGGTGTTTATAGTTTAGCAACGACATTATCCGCAGGCGTGCAAACCTTTACCATTACCTCGATTAATTCCGAAGCAGTGGACTTAGGTTTTAGCGATGTAAGTATAGGCGCAAGCTCTATTACAGTGATAAATAATGCTGGAAGTTTAGAGTTTACAGCAGATGCTGATGGAAGTTTTACTTTTACGCTTGATGCTTCAAGTGCGACACCTGTATTAACCATTAGCAGTGTTTCTCCAACGGTTGATTGTTCTGCGTTAGTGGATTCAACGGATCCAGTGCCATTTGATATTGCTGGTGATGGTCAACTTTATGTTAAAGGTGATCATTCTGGTTGGGGCGCTGAAGAAGCTTATCGCTTACATTATAAAGGCAACAATATATATCAAGCAGTTGCTGACTTTGATGGTGCGATGCAATTTAAACTTGCCTCAAGTGATGGTAATTGGGAAACTCAGTTATGGGCACAAGCGGATGGCAGTACTGAAATTAATGGTGCAGATTTAGCGGTAGGTGTTAGTTATCCAGTTGCCTATCAAAATGCTGGAACTGACAATAACCAAACTACGCTTGCGGCAGGTACTTATAGTTTCTTATTAACCCTTAATGAAGCTAACCCAGCACAAGGCGCTAATGTTGGCAGTATGATTATTCAGCAGTGTCAGCCATAAGTAAATTGCGAGTAATAGGTTAATCGTTACAAAAATGAGTAACCAATAAATATAGAGACTCACTGAATAACTTCAGTGAGTCTTTTTTTTAGGTGATTTTTAAGAAATTTATCTGAATACGTATGCATGAATGCGAAACTAGTTTTTTTATAGGAGCTGAACAAGTAAGTTAGTATTAATATAAATTTTACCAGACTTGTTACCATGAAAAAGCCTCAAGCATTACTTCTTACCTATGCAACACTCACAGCTTCGTTATTGCTAACTGCTTGCGGAGATAACGCTAGCATTCAAAATTCAGCGTTAGATGTCGCTGAGCAAAATGCAAAAATTGCCAATGAGTACGTGAGTTTAGCAAGTGTCAGCTCAGCCCATTGGTTAACACCCGAGTTATTAGTACTACCTAAATCGGATGATAAGGTGCTTTATCAGTTACTCAATACCTCAAAAGCAGGTTTTGATAATCGTTTTTTATTTGAAACCGTTTTACCTGATGACTTAGCACAGAAATTTCCCCACCTAGCTGACTTTCAAGCTTATAAAGTTGATTTAACCGCTGAGCAAGCTAAAGCTTGGCTAAAGCAGCAACTATTAGTTGTTGGATTAGATAAAAGCCAACAAGCACAGAAAGTTTCATTTGTGCAAACTGGTGCGGTAATTGACGCCCTGTATACCCAAGGTGAAGGTGATGCGGATGAAGTTGCTGATTTAGGAGCAACTGTCAATGACACGGGTGTTCAGTTTAAACTGTGGGCGCCAACGGCTCAGCAAGTGGAATTATTGCTCTTTAATGAAGATTTAACGCCGGCTGCAACATCGAAATTAACTATGGTGGAAGATGCGCAAACGGGCGTTTGGTCTGCTAAAGGTGATACATCACTTAATGGTGCCTATTATCAATATCAAATAAGCGTTTATCATCCTGAGTCTAAAAAAATAGAAACAATCGTTACTACCGACCCTTACTCCTTAAGCTTATCGGTTAATAGTCAATATTCGCAGGTGGTTGATTTAAATGACAGCTCAACCCAGCCAACGAATTGGCAAAACCACTCTGTGCCTATGGTGAAAAATGTTGAAGATAATGTTTTCTATGAAACTCATATTCGTGATTTTAGTGCTGATGATAATGCGCTTTCTAATGACGCAGTCCGTGGTAAATATAAGGCGTTTAGCGAGCAAGACTCACACGGTATAAAACATTTAAAAGCATTACAAAAAGCGGGCTTAAATAATATTCATCTGTTGCCGACTTATGATCTTGCCAGTATTAATGAAGATGCCAAGCAATCAATAGATATTAATGACTCAATAGCACAGGTAAAAGCTAAAGTATGTGAGCAAGCGCCAACAATGCGTCTATGCACAGAAGCATTCAACCAAGAACAAAGTTTAAAGTCTTTATTAGCTAGCTTTGATGTTAATGGTGAGCAGGCTCAACAAATAGTGAGTGAGTTACGTCAGTTTGATAATTTTAACTGGGGCTATGATCCTTATCATTACACTGTTCCCGAGGGAAGCTATGCCATTAACCCTCAAGGAAAGGCTCGCTTAGTTGAATTTAGAGAAATGATCCAAAACCTGCATGGTTTAGGGTTTCGGGTCATTATGGATGTGGTTTATAACCATACTTTTCAATTTGGTTTAAAAGAAAAGTCGGTACTAGATAAAATAGTACCCGGCTACTATCACCGCCTGAATAGCATCACGGGTGAAGTAGAGCAGTCAACCTGTTATACCTGCGGTAATACCGCGACAGAGCGGGTGATGATGGCGAAGTTGATGACCGACTCATTGGTTGTTTGGGCGCGTGATTACAAAATTGATGGCTTCCGTTTTGACTTAATGGGTCATCAAACTAAAGCCTCCATGTTAACAGCACGCGAAGCAGTGCGTGCAGTGGATGCAGATACTTACTTCTATGGCGAAGGTTGGAACTTTGGTGAAGTGGCTAACAATAGTCGTTTTGAACAAGCAAGTCAGCTAAATTTAGGTGGCAGTGAAATAGGCACCTTTAGTGACCGATTACGTGATGCGGTTCGTGGTGGCGGTAATAACACTCGAGATTCTCAAGGTATTGGCAACGGTTTATTAACTCAACCAAATAACAAGCAAACACCAGAACAAGCGCAGCAAGAATATCAACAACGCATGGATCAGCTGCGTGTTGGCTTAGCAGGGAATTTATCTACTTTCCCTCTTTATCAACGAGCAGGTAAACAGGTTTTCGGCAAAGATATCCCCTATGGCGACCAACCGACAGGCTATGCGTTAGATCCTGCTGATACTATTAATTACGTCTCTAAGCATGATAATCAAACCCTATGGGATAATAGTCAATATCGTCTAGCGTTTGATGTTTCAACGGATGAACGTGTCAGAATGCACTTACAAAGTTTGTCATTTACACTATTTGCTCAAGGCATTCCATTCTTGCATATGGGCAGCGAATTTATGCGCTCTAAGTCTTTTTTAAGAGACAGTTATGATTATGGTGATTGGTTTAATCGTGTTGATTTTTCAAAGCAAAATAATTACTACCATGTTGGCCTACCACCTGCGGATAAAGATGAAAGTAACTGGCCCTTAATTAAGGAAGTCTTAAAAGGTCATCAAGGTCGAGATCAGGTGCAAGCTAAACATATTCACTTTAGTGCTAAAGTATTTGAAGAAATGCTGGCAATACGCATGAGTTCGCCGCTGTTTAGGTTAACGTCAGCGAGTGATATAAACGATAAAGTGAGTTTCCTTAATATTGATAATAAACAACTTGGCTTATTGGTGATGAAAATTGATGATACCAAAGGAATGCCTGTTGATGAAAATATTGACAGCATGATAGTGCTTTTTAATACCGATACGAAAGCACAATATTTTGCTTATGAAGGCGCCAGTGATTATCAGCTTCATGATATTCAACAGGCAAGTGTTGATAATGCCGTTAAGCAATCTAAAACTAATAGCAAAGGTTTTACTGTGCCAGCTTTATCAAGTGTAGTGTTTGTTAAAAACATAGGGAAATAAACTACCCCTTCGACTGCTTCGCGCTCAGGGCCAACGTAGATGCTCAGGGCTAATGGATAAGCTTTCTGGTCATCCTGACTTTATCGAAGGGCAATTTTCTGCTCAGGGAAAATGGAAAGGCTCAGAACCAACAGAGATGTTTGGGGTGAGCGGTGACACTTCGCTTAAGTATAAGGGATACGCTCAGGGCTAATGGCGTCGCTCAGCATTGAGTTTGAGTATTTCATAAGGAAGTGAATGTTTATCCGTTAGTGTTGAGCGCTGGGTAGCAACAGTCGAAGTACGACTCTTCGTCAGGCTCACAGCCCAGCACAGGCGCCCACTTTCCTCATCCTGAGCGCTTCCGTTTTTCCTCTGCGTTTTCATCCGTCCTGAGCGTTTTGCTGTACTTCGAAAAATTCCGTTCACCCCTGAGCTCGTCGAAGGGTTGAAATCTCAATAAACACCACCATATAAACTTGCCTACATAGCCCAATGTTTTTTCGTTATTTACTAAAGGTAAGTTCATGACCTACGCACTAGAAATTTCCAATTTAGCAAAAACCTATAAAGGCGGTTTTCAAGCGCTCAAAGGTATTAATTTAACGGTTCAGCAAGGTGACTTTTTTGCTTTACTTGGCCCGAACGGTGCTGGTAAGTCAACTACCATCGGTGTGATCACTTCCTTAGTAAATAAAACAAAGGGCGAAGTGAAAATTTATGGCAATAATATCGATACCGACCTAGAAAAAGCGAAATCTTTTATTGGCCTTGTGCCACAAGAGTTCAATTTTAATCAGTTTGAACCCTTAATGAATATATTAGTAAATCAAGCTGGCTATTACGGCGTTAGTCGTAAAGTGGCGCTTGAGCGTGCGGAAAAGTATTTGAAGCAATTAGAATTATGGGACAAGCGTAGTGAAGCAGCTCGTAATTTGTCTGGCGGAATGAAGCGTCGTTTAATGATTGCTCGAGCGCTAATGCATGAACCTAAAATGTTAATTTTAGATGAGCCAACCGCAGGCGTTGATATTGAAATTCGCCGTGGTATGTGGAGCTTTTTACAAGAGCTAAATGAACAGGGTATAACGATTATTTTGACCACCCATTATTTAGAGGAGGCAGAAACGCTCTGTCGTAATATTGCCATTATTGATGGTGGTCAAATCGTTGAAGACACCAGTATGAAAGCACTGCTAGCTCAACTAGACATTGAAACTTTTGTGTTAGATTTAGCTCTCCATGATAAAAACATCACATTAGACAATATAGAATATAGGGTAGTCGATGATCACACCCTAGAAGTTGACTTAAGTAAAAGTCAAAGCTTGAACCAAGTCTTTACACAGCTTTCGCAGCAAGACATAAGTGTGCTGAGTATGAAAAATAAAAGTAATCGATTAGAGGCGTTATTTGTCAATCTTATTTCTAACAAAAATCCAATGGCAGTAGAGGCTTAATTTTATGAACAATTCTATCGCCTTAAAAAGCATTTTAACTAAAGAAACTCAACGCTTTTTGCGTATTTGGGTACAAACTTTGGTGCCACCAGCAATTACTATTAGCTTGTACTTTGTTATTTTTGGCTCGCTTATTGGCTCACGTATCGGGCAAATGGGCGGCTTTGACTATATGTCATTTATTGTGCCCGGTTTAATTATGATGAGTGTGATTACTAACTCTTACTCTAATGTTGCCTCTTCATTTTTTAGTGCCAAATGGCAGCGTAATGTGGAAGAGATGTTAGTGGCACCTGTACCTAACTGGGTGATTGTTGCTGGCTATGTTGGTGGTGGTATGGCAAGAGGCATATTAGTGGGCTTGATAGTCACCTTAGTGTCGCTATTCTTCGTCGATATTCAAATCCATAATATTTGGGTGATTATTGCCACGGTATCGCTCACTTCTGCAACCTTTGCTTTAGGTGGGCTAATTAACGCAATCTTTGCCGGTAGCTTTGATGATATTTCTATTATTCCTACCTTTGTGCTGACACCACTGACTTATTTGGGTGGAGTATTTTATTCTATTAGTTTATTACCAGAGTTTTGGCAGGGCGTATCGCAGATTAATCCAATAGTTTATATGGTTAATGCTTTTCGCTATGGTTTCTTAGGTATTTCTGATGTCAGTGTTACTACTGCTTTTGCTGTAATAGGTGTATTTATTGTTACCTTGTTTACTATAGCAATGACCTTGATTAGCAAAGGTATTGGTCTTAGAAGTTAGTAACCAGTCCAATTAATCGAAAGTTAAATAGCTAAAGTGTAAAGTTAAAAAGAGCTCAGTTTATATGAACAATAATATTCCCACAGGTGATTCAAAAGCGATTATCACCAACCAAACAGGTATACATGAAAAGCTTGATGAAGTGGTACAAAAACATTTAGCGCATCCTTTTCAAAAGCCTTATCAGGCTCATACAGAGCAAGCTTTTAAAGAAATGGACGAGCATGTAAATAGCTTTTTGTCGGCTAATCCGGATGGAAAGATTATTTTAGATGCTTGCTGTGGTGTTGGACAAAGCACACGCTTATTAGCCGAGCAAAACCCACAAGCTTTAGTGATTGGAGTTGATAAGTCAGCCCATCGTATTAACCGTAATGTTGAAGGTTTCTCTTTAGATGATGGTTATCAAGCACAGAATTATCATTTAGTGCGTGCCGATTTAAATGACTTTTACCGTTTGGTCAAAGCAGCTAATTGGCCTGTTGCTCAGCACTATATTTTATATCCAAATCCATGGCCTAAATCAAAACACTTACAACGCCGTTGGCATGGTAGTGCAGTATTTCCCCAAATGACCGCAATAGGTGACGAACTTATTCTGCGCAGCAATTGGCATTTATATTTAGCTGAATTTCAACAAGCAGCTAAACAGGTGGGTTTATCTGGTGATATCAGTAAATTAGCTATTACAGAGCAACCATTAACCCCTTTTGAAGCAAAATATCAGGCAAGTGATCAGGTATGTTGGCAACTATTGTTAAATCGAAAATCATAAAACTAACCATTATTTAGTTTTTTTCACTAAATGAAAGTGTTTGTGTATCGCTTTTGTTTTTGTTAATTCCTTTTAAATCATATTGTTACTGAGTTGGCACTGATCGTGATTGTTTCCTTAATAACCTTACCTTAAAGAAAGTATGTTAAAGGAAATTCACATGAAAGCCGTGAAAAGCAAAATACTATTGATCATAACTGCGTTAATCATGAGTAGCCAAGCAGGCTTAATTTACGCGAGTTCATTGATTAATTAGTTTAGCGATAGTCATTATCAGCATTCTTTATTTTGAAAAAAGAAGACATTTGTCTGGTTTTTTATTAAAGTTCTGCCTTAGAAGAAAGTTAAGGTTAGAAAATAAGTATGGCTTCTGCTAAGCGCACCGCCCAAGCATCACAAACATCATTACATAGAATTTTTACTGTTGCCGAAGCGCCTGATTCAACATTAGGGCGTATCGAGCAAGAAATGTCGCAAAACCTAGCGGGATTTTTAAACAATCACATTGTTGCCAGTAAGAATGCTTTAACTGATATAGAACAAGACTTTATTAGCCCTCGCATACCAGAACAACCTGAGTTTGTTTCTGATCATATGCATCATTTGTTAGACAAGTTAGTTGCACAGTCTGTGCATACAGCTAGCCCTAGCTTCATCGGTCATATGACTTCAGCACTACCTTCTTTTATTTTACCCTTATCTAAGTTGATGGTCGGCTTAAACCAAAACTTGGTGAAAGTTGAAACTTCAAAAGCTTTCACACCCCTAGAGCGCCAAGTATTGGGCATGATGCACAACTTGGTTTATCAAGAAAATGAAGATTTTTATCGAGAGTGGATGCACAGTGCGCAACACTCTCTTGGCGCATTTTGTTCAGGCGGTACGGTTGCCAACATTACAGCACTTTGGGTAGCACGTAACAAACTGCTAAAAGCAGACGGTGACTTTAAAGGTGTGTCACGAGCTGGGTTGTTTTCTGCATTGCAACACTATGGTTATCAAGGGTTAGCTGTACTCGTTTCTGAGCGTGGTCATTACTCGCTTAAAAAATCAGCTGATATCTTAGGTATTGGGCAAGACAGTGTTATTGCTATTGAAACCGATGAAAATAATAAAGTAGATTGTCAAAAATTAGCGCAAAAGTGCCAAGAACTAGCAGCACAAAATATCAAAGTGTTAGCCATTGTTGGTGTTGCTGGCACAACAGAAACGGGCAATATTGACCCGCTTGATAAAATGGCAGATATCGCCAAACAATATCAATGTTATTTTCATGTTGATGCAGCATGGGGTGGTGCAACCTTACTTTCTCATAAGCACAGAGGTTTATTGGCAGGCATAGAGGCGGCAGACTCTGTCACCATAGATGCCCATAAGCAAATGTATGTACCTATGGGCGCAGGTGTTGTGCTATTTAAAGATCCATCTTCAGTCGCGGATATTGAGCACCATGCGGAATATATTTTACGTAAAGGTTCAAAAGATTTGGGTAGCCATACCCTTGAAGGTTCTCGCCCGGGTATGGCCATGTTGGTTTATGCTAGCCTACATATCATTAGTCGTCCTGGCTATGAGATGCTAATCAATCAAGCGATAGAAAAAGCAGAGTACTTTGCTGAGTTGATTAATCAGCATGATGATTTTGAGCTGATTACCAAACCTGAATTATGCTTGTTAACTTATAGATATGTGCCTAAATCTGTTCAAAGTATCTTGGCAAATAGCGATGAAGAGTCGCAGGCTGCGATAAATTTACTGCTGGGTAAGTTGACCAAGTTTATTCAAAAACGTCAACGGGAAGATGGTCGCTCTTTTGTATCGCGTACGCGCATTAAAGTAGAGCGCTACAATGGTGAAAAAATCATTGTCTTTAGAGTTGTGCTTGCTAACCCATTAACCAGCAAAGAGAACTTACAAGACATTTTAGCTGAGCAGTGTGTACTGGCCCAAGAAAGTGAAAATTTCTTACCGCAGTTGTTAGCAAAGAAGTAGGTTATATGTGTAACAACCCTTCTAAAAGTCCTGTGGCATCTCTTTGTCCTTTATGCCAAGAAAGTAATGCTTGTGCTAATTTATCTTGTCGTGATGATTCAGAAGCTTGTTGGTGCCATAATTCAAAGCTCCAATTCCCTAAAGGTTTATTAGAAAAACTTCCTGAGGCAGATAGAGGCAAGGCTTGTATCTGTCAAAAATGTATAGCAGCCTTTTTTGAACAAAACAGTTAGTTTATATAAGCACCTGACTTCAAAATTTATACTTGAGTGTTATTCCATATGTTCTTGGTGGACCGTATGCTTTCGTTGTATAAATGAATATAGCACTGCGGTCATCAGAAAAGTTAGCATATACTTTTTTAAATACATTATTAACCCAAAGAAAGGCTTCCCACTTTTCATCAATTAAGCCAATACGAAAATTAGCTACATTATGAGATGCACCAGATAGTCTCATTTCGTTTTGAGGATCAAAAAAGACTTTACTGCGAAACTTCCAATCTAACCTTGTTATATATTCAATCGTAGAAGACTCGAAAGGGTAAACAAATTGTAGTCCGAGTGACATTGTCCATTTAGGTGCAAGATTAAGATAATTTCCTGAGCAATTTATTTGTGGTATTTCGGGGTTCGCTGCAGCAGATGGACATCCTTGAAAGTTTTTATATTTAGCATCTAGGTAACCTAAATTTCCAAATATATCGACATAATCACCAATTAACGCTTTTAAGCCTACCTCAAGCCCTGAAATTTCAGCTTTAGCAGCATTATTAAGGGAAACAGCAGAGCCAGCTACTTGTGACAGTTGTAGGTTATTGTATTGGGTGTTAAAAATGGAAAAATTACTATCCATAAGGCCATTAAAAAAAGAAATCTTGGCGCCTATTTCAAGGGATTTGGCATTCTCAGGCTCAACCTCAAGGTTTGCTCCCCTGCTAACAATGTCAGTATTAAACCCCGCACTTTTAAATCCTTCGGCGTATCGACCATAAATGATACCTTTGTTATTGAGCAAATAGTTTAGAGAAATAACAGGAGAAAAGTCTGAGTCGCTTCTAGTTAACTTGAAATCAGTGCTACCAAAAATACCCGTTTGATCATTTTGTATGTGAATAGCACTTTTCTTTTCTGAAATATAACGACCACCAATTTCAAGTGATAGTTTCGCTGTAATAGCTGACATACTATTAAAGAAAATAGCAATACTATTGGTTTTAACGGAGCTAGTAAGGTTTATAGGTGGTTCAAAGTCAGTAATACCAGTGAGGAAGTCTCCTAAGGCAAAATTAAAGTTATTTTTAGCCTTTTGATGGAAATAATATAAACCTACATTGTAATTGATGTACTTATTTCGTTTTGTTTGATAACGCGTTTCAAAGGATGACAACCTTGTGTCTGATGAAAAGTTCTCATCAAAATATCTAAATGGCAATTTATCTTCATCAATAGCGGCATTGAAGGAGCTATGGCGATTTGATACTAACGTTGTCCATTGCGCGTCTTTAAAGCTGATGGTTGCGGAAACTGCTCCCCCAGTAATATTTCGGTTTAAATAATTGGGCTGATCACTGTTCACAGTAAATGGCGTTTGTTCACTTGGGTCGGCAATAAACTCAACATCGGTTACTTCGAAAAAAGAAGGGTTACTGCGCTCTTCCAATAAATCAGTGCTAAAAATTATATCGATAACATTAGAAGGCTGATAACGGAGTTTGCCACGTGCGGATTTTAAATTTGCGTTATCTAAATCAGGGGCGTTGGTAAAAGCATTTTTAACATAGCCATCTCGTTGATGAAAGTTTATCGCAGCTGAAGCAGACCAGTTTGAGTTGATTTCGTAGGAAAGGCTACCTTGCATACGGGTATGGTTATAATTTCCATATTGCACTAATACATCTCCTTTGGGTTCACCTTCAGGAGTGTTAGTAATAATATTTATTGCACCAGCAATCGTGTTTTTACCAAATATAGCACCCTGTGGGCCACGTAATACTTCAATTCGGTTAATATCTATCAGATCAAAATCAAAATTATCAGGTCTACCAATATAAATGCCATCAATATAGATACTAACCCCAGTTTCAATGCCTACAGTTCGTACTAAAGTTGAAATACCTCTAATACTTATTAAGCCTTGCAAACTTCCTCCAATACCACCTGAATGAGTTGCATTAGGTACTTTTGACAAGATCATGTCAAATGAGTCTATTCCTGCACGTTCTATATCTTGACCGCTAATGACAGAAACTGAAATAGGCGTTTGTTGAGCAGATTCTTCAATGCGCCTTGCGGTAATAGTGATAACCTCGAACTGTCTTTTCTTTTCCTCAGGACGATTATAATTTTCTTGAGCGTTAGCCTTTGGGGCATTAAAAGGCCAGGTTAAAAGAATAATTGTTGTTAAAATACTAAAAAATATTTTATTTGATTGCATAGCTAAAAGCCCATGTACTTATTGTATAAGTTTTGAAAATTGTTATTAGGGTATTTCTTTAAGGCGTTAATCGAGATGCGGGGTCTGTATTAACCTTTAAAATGAGATCTATCTGCCTGTGAGTGCCTGTTTTTTCAAATATTGATTTTAAATACCATCGTGCGGTTTCATAAGTTACTCCCATCTCAAAAGCGGCGCGCTTTAATTCGTAACCATCAATCAAGTGCTTTGTTAAACGTGCTTCGCAAGGGCTTAAATTATAACTACTTTGTAAATAATTCATGTTTAGCTGGCGCTCGTTACCATTTTCTTTAATGATTAATAGCACCGCAGGGCGATCAAACTGAGATTGTAAGGTCGGCATTATCGGCATTAATATTATTGATAGGTCTTTATGTTCTAGCGTATCTAAACGTAATGGTATTTCTTTTTGCTGAATTGCATTAAGCGCAGTTTGCTGTAAGCCGACAGTTAACTGTTTTTTAAAGCGTAAACTATGACTAAATAATTTTCCTTGTTTTATTGTTAATAGTGGACTTTTTTCTAGGCTATTTAATGCACTTTGGTTACTTTCTAACACGTTTAATTCATTATCTAGAATAAGAATACCATGCCCCATATTTGCTAATAAGCGCTCAGCATTTTGCATACGATAATTTGTTCTTTCAAAAACATTTGATAGTTGCACTGCTTTACAGATGTGTTTTGAAAATGCCCCCAAAACCTGTAATTCTTGCTTCGTGTACAAACCTTGTTGTGAAGAGCGCAACAAGGTGAAGTGCAGTGTATTGTTACCATCGGCGATTAACATGCCACCGGCAGCATGTGAAAAGCCCTGTGGATTCATCCATTCATTATTAAAGGTGGTACTTTTATAGAAACTCTCATTTTGGTGGCGTGCATTGAAAATTTGCTCGGTGAACATCACGCCTGAACGTAATTCATCATAATCAGTAAACGTTGGGTTAATGAGGCTGTAATATTCACCATAGCTTTGCAAGTAACCTTCTTTTAATCCTAAAAATGAAGCAGATTTAAATTCTTGAGTATAGGGATTTTGAATGAATAGCCCTGCCCCTTCCGAGCGAAAGTAGTTGCTGATATCTTGCAGGGCAGTATCCCAATGTTGAATATCAATGGAGGCTTGATAGATCGATTCTATGACATCATTGTACTTTTCAAAGTCCATGAAATCCCTAAAATTCCTCGGCCGATTCCTCCAGTTTAGTTGCTTAATTAAAAAGCTGCCAATCAAAGTATGAAAAACTCCACCCAATTGGGGGGAGGTTAGAGTCGAATCTTTAAGTTAATAATTAACAGAGTGCTTAAGTTGAAAGCTCTAACTAAGAAGGAGAGTAATTATGAAAATGCTACAACAGAAAATCACAGTGATTATAGTGCTTTTTAATATATCATTTTTTTCTATCAATGCTGAAGCAGCAAACGCTAAAGGGAAACCTTTCGTTGCGCTTCAAGATCAGATTGTAGAAGTACAAGGAGCAGTGACTACATTAGAAGATCAAGTAGAAGATCTTATTGGGCGAGTAGATTCAATTGCTCAGCGACTTGTAGCGACAGAATCAGCAATTAGTGAACTTAATGAAGAAAATGACTCTTTAAACACATTGATTATGGGTGCCTATACGAGTATTGAGGATATATACCTTCAAATTGATTACTTAAATGATGACCTTATTCTAAATTCATCACTTATAAGCGCCTTACAAGGAGCAATTGCTTCTATTGAAGACGGACAAATTGATTTAACAAGTAACTTGCAGGATCAAATAGATAATAATCTAGAATTAATAGAGTTACTCGAAGGAGATATTTCATCAATCAATGATTATATTCTGATGGATAGCCATATAAGCGAGGGAACTTGTCCGGAGGGTGAATATGTTATTGGGCACACTGTTAATTCTGTATCATGCGCCCCTGTTGAAGGTAGTGGGAGTTCTACAGTAACGGGTTATTTTACTTATGCTAGAAGTGCGACGTGGGGAAGAAATATGCAAGCATATTGTTATTTACCTACTGATATAAGAACTGGCGGTGGCTTTAATGCTATACAATCAACACATACAGTAAGAAGATCGACCCCGACAGGAGTTAATGGTTGGACTGTTGAGCTTTCAGGAAACTTTAGAGACATTCAAGTTTATGTTATGTGTTTAAGAGTAAATTAATGCTTGTGATAATTTATATAGCTGATTACTAATTGTCAGCTATATAAATTTCTGAGTGAGTAAGTATTTGTTTAAGCTGATGTAAATGAGCTACAAACTTACTGGTAAGTTATCAATCAACCTTGCTTTACCCAAATAAGCGGCGGCGAGGATAACCATTTCTTTATCGCCTATCACAGCTGGTTGAAGCGTTTTAGCGTGGCAAATATTGATGTAATCTGTTTTTAATCCTGCTTGCGCTAATTTGTCGCTTGCTTGCTCTATAAGTGCAGTGAAATCTATGGCTGTTTGATTGTCATGTAACTGTTTGCTTAACCACTGTAGCGTTTGATATAGCACAGGCGCTGTGGCTTTCTCTTCAGGCGTTAAATAACCATTACGAGAGCTCATGGCAAGGCCTGATGCTTCGCGAATAGTTTCCACAGGTACAATATCAACGGGCATAGATAAGTCTTCAACCATGGTTTTGATGACTTGCAGTTGTTGATAGTCTTTAGTGCCGAAGCAAGCGACATCCGGTTGTACTAAATTAAAGAGTTTACAAACAACGGTAGCAACACCACGGAAATGTCCTGGACGGCTAGCGCCACAATGCAACTCAGAAATATTAGGAACTTCTACATAAGCGTTATCACCCGTACCTTTAGGGTAAATAGTTGCAGGCGTTGGCAAAAATAATAAGTCAGTGTTGACTGAAATTAATCTTTCTTGGTCTTGCTCTAACGTTCTTGGATAACTATCAATATCTTCATTTTCGCCAAATTGCATAGGGTTGACGAAAATACTGGTGATCACTTTATCGGCATACTTATGTGCGGCTTTTACTAGCGACAAGTGCCCCTCATGCAGGTTGCCCATGGTAGGTACAAAAGCAATGGTTAAACCTTGCATGCGCCAAGCTTTTACTTGTGCACGTAAATCTTTAATATTTTCAACTGTTTTCATGGTGTTTATGTACCTGTTTGTTTATTAATAACATAATTACCTTTCACCCTTCGACAAGCTCAGGGCAAGCGGAGACAAGCTCAGGGCAAGCGGAGACAAGCTCAGGGCAAGCGGAGACAAGCTCAGGGCAAGCGGAGACAAGCTCAGGGTAAGCGGAGACAAGCTCAGGGTAAGCGGAGATAGATTCAGGGAAAACGGTAAATGTTTCAAATCTTAAATTACCCTTTATTAAGTGAATTCGGTTGCTCTTCCTCTTCAGAAAACTCAGAGTGAAGACAGTATCTATCCGTTTGTCCTGAGCGCGAAGCAGTCGAAGGAAGCGTTTAAGGAGCTAGAGGCTATTTAAATATATGCTCTTCTCCAGGGAAATTACCTAGCTTAACTTCATCAATATAAAGTTCGATAGCCTTTTTAATATCACCGGTTTCTTTAATAAAGTTTCGTGAAAATTTAGGCATGTAGCTACACGAAATACCTAAGGCATCATGCATCACTAATATTTGACCGTCAGTGTCTTTACCTGCGCCAATGCCAATGGTTGGGATAGTCACAGCCTCAGAAATGGCTTTACCTAGCGGTGCTGGAATACATTCTAATACCAGTAATTGAGCGCCTGCTGCTTCTAATGCTTGAGCGTCTTTGATCATTTGTTGCGCTTGGCTGTCTTCACGGCCTTGTACTTTAAAGCCGCCAAAAACATTCACTGATTGAGGCGTTAAACCAAGGTGTGCGCAAACAGGAATACCACGTTCAACTAAGGCTTTTATTGTTTCTTCTAACCACGCACCACCTTCCATTTTTACCATGCTAGCACCAGCTTGCATAAGTTTGGCGGCGTTAGTAAGTGCTTGCTCTTTAGTGGCGTAACTCATAAAAGGCATGTCGCCAATAATCAGGGTATTCTCAACACCACGCTTTACGCATTGAGTGTGATACGCCATATCGTCTATAGACACAGGTAATGTGTCATCTTGCCCTTGCAATACCATACCAAGTGAGTCGCCAATTAAAATAGCGTGAATACCTGCTTGATCAAATAACTTAGCAAAGCTTGCATCATAAGCCGTGATAGTTGATATTTTTTCCCCTTGCTGTTTCATTTTAAGCAAGGTAGACGTTGTTATTTTAGCCATAAAGTTCTCAAAACGTTTGATGAGTTAATTGGTTGAGTTAACGTGTTCAGTTAACCAATACAATTGAGTAATTACTCAGTTGCGTTACTTTGGCACAGATTTTTTTCAACTGCAATATTCAGAGCTATTTAGGGAAGTTTTACCATGGCATTGTTGCCAATACTTTGGCTTAAAACTTTTACACTGTCACCATCAGGCAAGATGAGTTCAGGCGCTATTTCAGCTAAAGGTTGCAAGACAAATTCACGTTCTTTCATGCCGTAATGGGGAATTGTTAAGCGCTGATTATTGATGGTTTCATTGCCGTATAGCAGTATATCTAAGTCGAGTACACGCGCTCCCCAGCGGTTTTCTTTGCGAACCCTGCCGGCATTATTTTCTATTGCTTGCAAAGCATCTAACAATTCAATGGCAGACAAGGAGGTTTCAAGTGCCAATACGGCATTAATGTAATCGTCTTGATCTTGAGGGCCCATGGGTTTACTCAAATACAAAGATGAGACTTTGATGACATTACTTTGGTTAATATGAGTAATTGCTTTTACAGCGGCTTGTACTTGTTTTATCGGCTCAGACAAATTACTGCCTAAGCCGATATAAGCTAATGTTGGTGTTGATGACATAATCAGTGTTACTCGGCTGACGACTTTGCTGCTGGTTTTCTACGTCTTCTTGGGTTACGTCTGCGCCCTTGTGGTGCTTTGGTATTTTTAACCATTTGTTGCTGAGCATCGGGTGTCACATTTTGAAAGTCAGTCCACCATTTCGCTAGCTCAGCCAGTTGGGCGTTATCTGTTTCAATTTGACTTCTCAATAATAAAAAGTCGTAACCCGCTCTAAATTTGGGGTGTTCAAAGCATTTTAAGGCGCGTTTACCTTCACGGCGCGCTAGTTTGTCTTGTAATATCCAAATTTCTTTCATCACTGCTTGGAAGCGTTTAGGAATCGCTATGCTGCGTTGTTGCTCAGGCATTATCTCATTAAGGGCAGCAAAAAACGCATCTTGCGGTGGTAAAGAGTTGTTAGCATTAATTTGTTTAATATAATTTTGCAGTGGATACCAAAGCATGGCGGCGAATAAAAAAGCGGGTGTTACTCGCTGATTATTGTTGATGCGCTTATCGGTGTTCACCATGGCTAGCGTGATAAATCGCTCAAGTTGATCATTCTTATTATCGAGTGCTTGATCAACAACAGGGAAGAAAAACTTAAATAAGTGGTAATCTCGTAACTGTTCAAAGTTTGCCACAGCTTTGCCTGAAATAAACATTTTTAAAAATTCTTCAAACATACGTGCTGCGGGAATATTAGCCATTAAAGGTGCTAACTCTCTGATAGGCGCTTCGGTTTGAGCTTCGATCTTCATGTTGAGCTTAGTGGCAAAGCGTATTGCTCGCAACATACGCACGGGATCTTCACGATAGCGGGTTTCTACATCACCTATTAAGCGCACTACGCGCTTTTCGATATCTTTGACACCGTTAGCAAAGTCATACACTTTAAAGTCTTTGGTTGAGTAATATAAAGCGTTAATGGTGAAGTCTCGGCGCTCGGCATCTTCTTCAATGCTACCGTAGATGTTATCGCGTAATAACATACCTTGTTCACTTTGCTTAGAGGTTTTCTTGCAGTTTTTATTTTCTTCAGGCGCACTTTCATGGTGCCCTCTAAACGTGGCAACCTCAATGATTTCTCGACCAAAAACAATATGCGCTAAACGAAAGCGACGACCAATTAAGCGACAGTTTCGAAATAAGTCTTTAATTTGTTCTGGCGTTGCATTGGTCGCAATATCAAAATCTTTTGGCTCTAGGCCAAGTAAAATATCACGAACACCACCACCAACAAGGTAGGCTTCATAACCATGCTTATTAAGGCGGTATAATACTTTTAATGCGCTTGGGCTAAGTAATTGTCTGGAGACTGGGTGTTGATCGCGCGATAGCACTATGGGTTCTTTCAGTGCTGCTGCTGGGTTGTTGTTTTTGCTTTTACTAGAGCCTAAAACTTTTTTACATAAATTGATAACGCGTTTGATGATACAGACCTTTTAGTAAGTATAAAAAATAGGATGGAAACAATTTGAAAAGATAAACCGTCCCTAAGTAGAGCAGGCGCAATGATATAACAAATTGGAAAAAAAGAGAATGAAAAAGCAGCGGTTATTCGTTACCACTGCTGTGATAAAAAGAGGAATTAATTAGGTTACCAAGGCAGGACTTCACCATTCGAATGTTTAAATACACCTGACTCATCCATAGAAAGGTTATTCATTAATCCTAATAAGCGCTGTGCAGATACTTCGGCGCTGATATCACCACCATGATTGACCATGTCGGTTTGTACATAACCAGGGTGGTAAATACCAACTGCAATCTGCTGGCTCTCTAGATCTTTAGCCATTGACATGGCGCCTATATTTAGTGCTGCTTTTGACATTCTATAACCATAACGGCCACCAGAGCTATTGTCAGTAATTGAGCCCATGCGTGAAGTAATAAAAGCTATTTTGCTGCCCGTTGATAAATTATCAAGTAGGGCGTGTGTTAAAACTAGTGGTGCAAGGGCGTTAACATTAAATTGCTCGACAATGGTGCTTTGATTAAAGTCGTTTAAGCTTTCATCACGTAAAATGCCTGCGTTATTGATAAGCAAGTCTATTTTTACATTCTTTAAGGCGGTTACTGCGCGACTAATACTGGTGTTATTAGTAATATCGACATTGCTGATTACAACAACGCCTAACTCGTCAAGTGCAGGAGTACTGGTTCTACAAAGAGCATAAACCTTATCTCCCTGTTGTTTGCATGCTTTGGCTAACGCTAACCCAATACCGCGATTAGCGCCTGTAATAATAACGTTTCTAGACATAAGCTTTCCTTCTTTTTCTTATATTGATTTTAGGCAATGGTTTTATTTGGGTCGTGTCATGGTAAAGGGCGCTGTAATTGAAGCATATTCTCCACCACCAAGTCGAGCTAATGGCTTAACTCGCTCTGCGTGCACTTTAATTCTTTGATTTTCATCTATATCGGCAATAGTATCATTGATATAAACCTGCTTCACTTCTACAAAAATCAAGCTTTGTGGTACATCTCCCAATGGTTTTATTTCGTAAAGTTCACAGCCGTAGGCAATATCACATTGGCTTAATCTAGGCAGAGAAAAGTCTGCAAATTCAGTCGTTGTTAATTTATTGGCTTTAAGCTCAGATTCACCATGTTCTAGTGTTGCTGCCGTTTTAGTCACTAAGTTTGCATCTTGCTCTGACGCTATATGAATCACGACTTTATTTGTCTGACTAATGTTTGTCAGTGTATCTTTATCATCACCATTAGGTTTTTTACCCACAGACAGCATAAGTATAGGTGGCGCACTTGATACAGGGGTGAAATAAGAAAAAGGCGCTAAATTATAGTTACTATTACCCGAGTCAGTTAATGCCCAAGCTATAGGTCTGGGAATAATAGTTTGGGTCATCAAGTGATAACGTTGATTGGCAGAAAAGTCTGAAAAATTAAGGTTCATTAGCGTTAAGTTATAAAATCAGCAACAGCGAAATAATTTATTAATCCTGCCATATTAAACAGGCTATGTAATAGCAATTTCTTGTGATGTGGGTACTTTATTTCGATGCCAATGGCTGATGCCCCATGTGATAATTTCACTAACACTTGCTTGAACTAATGATTCAGGCGGCTCTTGGCCAAGAAAGGTTAGCGCCGAAACTAAGGCTGGTTGAGGTTGGTTTTTGTCAATAGCAGTGGCTTTGTTTTGCTTACTGAGCTTATAGCCTTCATTGGTGATAGCTAAAGGAATATGACCATATTTTGGTGCTTGCTGCCCTAATGCACCGAATAGGCTAAGTTGCCTTGCGGTAGGCTCAAGTAAGTCACAACCGCGAATAATATGGGTAATGTTTTGGTAAATATCATCGTGAACAACAGCTAACTGATAAGCAAATAAACCATCTTTTCGATGAATAATAAAATCTTCTTCAGCGAGAGCTTGGTTACAGTGAACTTGTCCTTGAAAAATATCATTAAATTGATAAATGCCTTGTTGGTTAATTAACCTAATAGCACTATTTTCTATAGGGTGGTTTAAGTCTCGACAGTGACCTTGGTAAATACCACCGACAATCTTAATGTCGGCTCGGGTACATTGGCAATAATAACTGAGGTTTTGCTGGTGCAAATCAGCCAATAATTCTCGATAGTATTGGGATTGTTGGCTCTGGTATAAAACCTCTTCATCCCAGTGTAAGCCGAATGCTTCTAGGGTTTGTAATATTTCACTGCTGGCTCCGGCTTGTTCACGGGGAGGATCAATATCTTCAATACGAACGAGCCACTTCCCTTGATTACCCTGTGAATCAATGGTTGATTTGGCATCAAGAAAGCTTGCCAGTGCGGCAATCAATGAACCGAAATGAAGTAAACCAGAAGGAGAAGGAGCAAAGCGACCCCGATAGCCATCGGTGATGGCTAACTGTGATCGCTCTTTTGGCAGAGAATTTTTTTGAGGGTCTGATGGTTTCAATGGCTTAGCCAGCCATTTGACGCTCTTTAATTTCTGCTAAGGTTTTACATTCAATACAAAGATCAGCAGTTGGTCTTGCTTCTAAGCGGCGAATACCGATTTCAATACCACAAGATTTACAATAGCCAAATTCATCTTCTTCGATAAGCTGTAAAGTTTTTTCAATTTTCTTGATCAACTTACGCTCGCGGTCACGTGTACGTAATTCAAGGCTAAACTCTTCTTCTTGTGCTGCTCTGTCGACAGGATCAGGGAAGTTTGCCGCTTCGTCTTGCATATGAGTTACAGTGCGATCGACTTCTTCTCGAAGCTGTACGCGCCAAGCATCCAATATCTTTTTGAAATGCTCTTGTTGTGGCTCGCCCATGTATTCTTCACCAGCTTTTTCTTTATAAGGCTCTACACCCGCTAATGCCATTACACCTAATGCTTTGTTCTTACCTGTTGGCATGCTAAATCTCCTAATGCTACAAATACTAAGGTTATATAAGTGAATATTAACCTATATTATATGTGCCAATACTATTCATAATAGACCGAAAATATCAGGTCTATATTGTACTCCCTTCAATAAAAAACAAGGTTTTTGAAAAATAAAAAATCAAATAAAAAATAACTGCAATATAATCAATGTGTTAAGGCTTCTCTTTGAGTTTGCCTTATGAGTATTATTATTGTCTTTTTTTAAGGGCAAGCTTTTTTAGCAAGTTTTGCTAGGGTTAGTCAATCATTATCTGTTGTTTGATTATTTAAATTAAAATGTAAACTCCCCAATATAAATCAGAATAGCAATAAGATAACTCAAGAAAACTAATGCACAGTAAGCGTAATTTAGAATGGTATAGGGTTATGGTATAGGATAAAATATAGTAATAAATATCTAAGTTACTACCAAGCAAATTATTAAGTCTGTATTGCGCCCGATTCATAGGCGGTAATGAGTTATAGGCTAAATAAACAAGCTTTTGATGGGTGGCGTTAATGTCATTATTAATTGTTTAAAGAGGATACCTTTTAAATGTTGCAGTCTAATGTTGTTGTTGATCATATAGCCCAATTTACGGCGCAAAGAGATCAGGAGTTACTTTCATTAAGTTTATTGCAAAGTGTTAATAATATGATGTCATCAGAATCTTCGATGATTTTAACGTTAGATAAACGAGGTAATGTTTTATCTACTATGATTTACGATGGTAATGGCTGCAGAGTGATCAAGAGTGAAAAAGCTATTGATGAATATATTTTACAAGCCTGCGATCGAATGAGTGAATCAGGAATAGAAGAATCAAATATTTCTATTAACAATGAATATAAATTATTGCGCTCAATTTATCACAGTCGGAAAATAGAACAGTTTTTGATCATAGATTTCACCGCTAAATATACTAAGGTACAGTCTTACGTTTTATCTGGTATTTTAAATATTTATAACAACTTCCTTGGTTTGCTAAATGATTCTCAGACCGATGAACTAACGGGTCTTGCCAATAGAAAAACATTTGATTCAGCAATATCTAAAGTGTTTGATTCGCCTTCACTTTTAAATGAGCATATTGCTCCCGACAGAAGAAAAACTGCCCTACAAAAAATAGATAATAAAATATATTGGCTGGCGATTATTGACATAGATAACTTTAAAAAAGTTAATGATAGTTATGGTCATTTATACGGCGATGAAATTCTTATACACGTAGCTCAGATAATAAAATCTACCTTTAGGCATGAGGATTTACAGTTTAGGTTTGGCGGAGAAGAATTTGTAGTGCTACTTCAAGCAAACGATCAAAAGCAGTGTAGTGAAGTACTAGAGCGCCTTAGAAAATCTGTTGATTCTTATAAATTTCCAGGCGATCAAAATATTACTGTCAGTATTGGAGCCGTTGAGTTTGTTAAAGGGATTTTTCATGTAACCTTAATTGATTATGCTGATCAAGCCTTGTACGAAAGTAAGAATAAAGGGCGAAATAGAGTTACATTTTTTGAAGATATGGCAGCCTCGGGTGATATATTACATAAAGACATTGAAGGCGGTGACGTTGAGTTATTTTAATCTCTTAACTATAGAGATAAGGTGAGTGACTCATTAGCTATACTCCATCAGATTTCTTCTCGTTTTTCTTTTAGATTGTAGGGGGTAATTTGTTTTTTAGATTCAAACCTTCAATAGAGATCTCAGCGCTGTAGCTTAATACTTCCACGCCTTCTTTAATGGCAACATCAAATAGTTCAGCATACTTTTTATCAATATGTGCAGCCGCTTGAACCTTGTTTATGCCACTATGTAATACAGTGAAAAGCAGCACGGAGCGAAAGCCCTGTCTTTTCATTTGAATTAATTCACGTAAATGTTTTTGTCCCCGTGTTGTAACTGTATCAGGAAAGTAACCTTTGTCATCTTCAAGTAAAGTGCAGCTTTTAACTTCTAGATAGCAGTCGGGTTTATCTTCATTGGTTAATAGAAAATCAATACGACTATTTTCATCCCCATATTTCACTTCACGCTTAACAGCGCTGTAACCTTGTAATTCTTTAATAATTCCAGAGTGAATGGCTTCTTCGGTAAGTTGGTTAGCACGGGCAGTATTAACACAAATTAAATGATTCGCTTTAGTTTGGGTTAACTCCCAGCTTAACTTGTATTTCCTTTTTGGATCATCATTGGGCAAGAGCCACACCCTATCATTTGGGGTAGCGCAGCCAGTCATTTTGCCTGTATTTGAACAATACACTGTGGTGACAGAGCCATTTTCAAGTTCTACATCGGCAAGAAAGCGTTTATAGCGTTTAAGCAAAGTTGCTGGCTGTAAAGGTGAACTAAATTTCATTATGTTATTACTGCTCTTATTAAAGCGGGTGAGCAAGTGTAACAATTATCAGTTCAAACTTATGCAGTTAAATTTAGTGTAGCTAAAGTTATGCGCCAGCCACATTTTGGGCATGATTCTCGATAAAGCTATCTAACCATCGCTTGGCATTATCTTGATCACTAAAGAAATTAAACTGCACACAGCAGGTTTGATAAATACGCTGCAATTGCATTTGAAGAATATCAGCAAAGGGGCTGTCAGTAATTACTGCGGCTACGGCTATCATGCCGTTATTCATTCTATAACGTGTAGTATCAATTAAATTTTGTTCGGCATCAGGGGTGAAAACGCCACTACCTCTAAAAGAAATCAAAGATCCCCATGGGCTATCAGACATTTGTTTTGTATAGAACTCAATATCTTGATGATATTGTTTTGCTGTTATTTCATTAAAGGGACCTTGAGCATCAACCAGTAAAATATTATTTTCACGTTCAATGCTATAACTTCCGTGCGCTGCAAATTGCATATTTGACTCCTAACAAAAATGAAATAAAAAGGCCTTTATTGATAGCAATTTTTCAAAAGCTTGCCAAGTAAGCACATTTTTTTATCTTTGCAAATTTATATTTTCTAATTATAACAGTTATTTACTGAATTTGTATTTTGTAAAATAAGAAGGGATATTAATATTGAGTGCTGAACTTAGCTATTTTTTGGCTTTGTTAGGTACTCACTAACAAAAATTGTTATCATATTGGCAACAGCTTCTATTACCTTTTTTTATGCCTGCAGCATCACCATTGCCCATTGAGGCTATTCAATCTTCTTTTTGCCAAACAATAACTCAGCACAATATGGTTATTCTTTCAGCACCTCCTGGAGCGGGTAAATCAACGTGCTTACCCCTATGGTTATTGGACTTGCCTGAGTTTTCGAAACAAAAAATATACTTGTTACAGCCACGTCGGTTAGCGGTGAAAAATATTGCTAGCTACTTAGCAAAGCAATTAAATGAAGCTGTGGGAGAAACCGTTGGTTATCGATTACGCAATGATCAGAAAGTATCAAAGCATACTCGTTTAGAAGTTATTACTGAGGGAATTTTGACACAAATTATTCAGCAAGACCCTGAATTAGCTGATTGTGCTTTAGTGGTTTTTGATGAGTTTCATGAGCGCTCTTTGCATGGTGATGTCGCCTTTGCTTTAGCGCGAGATGTGCAACAAGGTTTGCGTGAAGATTTAAAAATACTCTTAATGTCAGCAACCTTAGATATTGATTATTTGGCTAAAGCGCTTCCCGATGCCAAGGTGCTTTCTAGTGAAGGACGAAGCTTTCCTGTCGAGTTACAATATAGTGCTCCGGTTAATATTCAACGCTGGCGTGAACATGCGCTGACAATTATTCAGCAACAAATGCTTCGCCATCAGGGGGCGATTTTAGTTTTTTTACCCGGTGTCGGCGATATTGGTTTCATTACCAATGCATTAAGCGAACTTTGTCCTGATGATTTATTGCTATGCCCTTTGTTTGGTAACCTTAGTTTAAAAGAGCAACAACAAGCTATCATGCCTTGTGAGTCAGGTAAGCGAAAATTAGTGTTAGCGACCAATATTGCCGAGACATCTTTAACCATTGAAGGCGTGAATATGGTTATTGATTGCGGGCTAGAAAAAGTTGCCAAATATGATAACGCTAGTTTAATGAATAAACTGGTTCAACAACAAATCGCAAAAGCTTCTGCCATACAAAGAGCGGGTAGAGCAGGGCGTTTAATGGCAGGGCAATGTATTCGGTTATTTGCTAAGGATGATTTTGAACGCCGACCTGAGCATAGTGAAAATGATATTCAACAAGCCGATTTATTGCCAACGCTGATCGAAGCTGCTCGTTGGGGCGTAACAAGTCTGGCTGAGTTACCTTTATTAGAATTACCTGCCGATATAAAAGAGCAGCAAGCATGGCAAGAATTACAAAGCTTAAATATAGTCACTAAGCATAATAAACTCACTAGCCATGGAGAGCAGCTAGCTAGTTTGCCTTGCCATCCTCGCTTTGCTCATATGTTATTGATGGCGAAACAATCCGGTGAGCAATTGACTATTTTGGCTTGTTTTTTGGCTGCAATGCTAGAAGAGAAAGATCTTTTTAGCGCTGAAAAGTCTCGTTTTGATTGTAATCTTGTTCATCGACTTGATTTGCTTATTGCTCGATGGCAGCAACCTTCTGCGGTGATGAAAAATATTATCAAGCAAGCTCATGTGTTATTGAGAAGTTTGAAGATTAACAGCCAATTAACTCCCTCATTAATGACTGATTTGCCTCAGCATAAAACAGGACTGTTACTTGCCTATGCCTATCCAGAGCGAGTGGCTAAAGCCAGAAAAACTATTGGCGACTTTGTTTGTGCTAACGGCAAGGGGGTTAGTTTAAATAGTGAAGATGCTTTGGCAGGTGAAAGCTTTATTGTTGTTGCCGACTTAATGAAAGTTAATAATCACTTAAAGGTGCGCTTAGCGGTCAATATCGAGCTAACTCAAATTGAAGATGCTTTTGCTGAGCAAATAGAAGCTAGAGAGTTTGCTAGCTATGATGATAAGAGCGGTAAAATTATTGCCAGACAGCAGCGAAGACTAGTGTCACTGGTACTCGATGAGAAAGCTTCTGAGGAGAAAATTAACTCACAAGCTATGAGTAAAATGTGGTGTGATGTTATTACTAATAAGGGCTTAGCTATCTTGAACTGGCAAGATACAGATCTTGCGTTAAGGGCGAGGTGGCAATGGTTAAGGGAAAACTTCCCAGGCTATAACTTTATTGATATTTCTGAGCAGGCATTATTGAACAGTTTAGATACTTGGTTTGCACCTTTTGTTGGCGAGATCAGATCAAAGGCAAAACTGGCCAAGTTAGACCTTTCTGCTATGTTGCTTTCTCTATTAGATTATCAACAACAGCAAGTATTACAACAGGCGGCACCCAGTTATTATATCGGCCCAACAGGGCGACGTTGTTTAATTACTTATTCGTCTCAAAAGTCTCCCAAAGTGTCTTTACCCATGCAGGAAGTTTATGGTCTAGATAAAACCCCTACGGTTGGAGCCATCAATAATGAACAAGGCATTCCACTGATTTTAGAGTTGCTGTCTCCTGCACAAAGACCAATTCAAATTACCCAAAATTTAACCGAGTTTTGGCAGGGCAGTTATAAGGCGGTTCAGAAGGATATGAAAAGTCGCTATCCTAAGCATTACTGGCCTGACGATCCAGCAAATGCGCAAGCAACCAACAAAACTAAACGTCACATACAAACAGAAAGTACCAAGAATAACACTAAGAAAAACTAGAGCGATTTACATAGATGTCAAGCAAGAAACAAAATGCACAGCCTCCAAAACAAGCAACAAAAAACACTTGGTTAAAGTGGCTTTTTATCACCGGTGCAAAACTATTGTTGGCACTGGTTTTTGCCTTGGCACTCTTTACTATTTACCTTGATGCAAAGGTACAAAAAACCTTTGAAGGGCAACGCTGGCAAGTTCCAGCACAAATTTATGGTCAAATTGAAACACTATCTATTGGAGATAGTGTTGATATGCACGCGCTTAGTGCATCGTTGAAGTTAAACAATTATAAAAAAGTGGCCAAAGTTAGCGCTCCCGGTCAATTTGCTCAATCAGCAAAGCGCTTGGTTATTTATCGTCGTGCCTTTGTCTTTCCTGATACGCAAAGTGATGGCAATAATATCGCAGTGAAATTAACGGTTGATGTGAATAACAATAAAGTTAGCCAGCTATGGGTATCAGAAAGGCCTGTGTCGCAGCTTAAACTAGAACCTACCTTATTAGCGAGGCTAGTACCTGATAACAAAGAAGACCGCATTTTGATGCCGCTTGAGAAGTTACCAACGCTATTACTCGATACCTTGTTATTAATTGAAGATAGAAATTTTTATCATCACCAAGGCGTTTCGCCAATGAGTATTTTGCGAGCCATTTACAGCAATATGCGCGCTGGCCGTACGGTACAAGGTGGAAGCACCTTAACTCAGCAGCTGGTTAAAAATATGTTTTTAACCCGAGAAAGAACCTTAACGCGAAAATTTAAAGAAGCCATTATGTCGCTAATAATTGAGGCAAGGTATAGCAAAGATCAATTGCTAGAAGCTTATATTAATGAGGTCTATTTAGGGCAACATTATGCCAATGGTATTTATGGCTTTGGCTTAGCGGCACAGTTCTATTTTGATAAACCCACAGAGCAGCTTAACCATGAACAAATTGCTTTATTAGTAGCTCAAATTAAAGGCCCAAGTTATTACGATCCTTGGCGACATCCTAGTAGAGCTAAAAACCGTCGTGATTTAATTTTACGCTTAATGTTTGAGCAAAACTTTTTATCCGTACATGAATTTGAGCAAGCGATAAGTGCCCCTTTAAATATTAGGCAGCAACGACGCTTTAAAAGTAAAAATTACCCGTCTTATCTACAGTTAGTAAAAAATGAATTGAATAAGGCGCTAACTAGTAGAGAGCAAAAGTCAGGTATTCGAGTTTTTACTGGCTTTTCGCATTATAGCCAACACTTATTAGAGCAAAGTGTTGCCCGTCAATTAACGGCGCTTGAAAAACAGTTTCAGCAAAAAGACTTACAAGCAGCAATGATAGTCACTGACATTGAAACGAGTGAAGTACGCGCTTTAGTCGGCGATAAACACAGTGGCTATGCTGGATTTAATAGAGCTTTACACGTTAATCGTCCCATTGGTTCACTGATAAAGCCCGTTATTTATTTAGCAGCATTAGAGCGTTATGAGCAATATAATTTAGCCACTGTGCTTGAGGATAAGCCAATTACCTTAAGTAGCGAGCAAGGACAAAGGTGGCAACCTAAAAATTATGATGGTGAATACCGAGGCCAAGTACCACTTATCGATGGATTAGTATTCTCGCTAAATATTCCTACGGTAAATTTAGGCATGAGCTTAGGGTTAGATAACATTGCTAATGCTATGCATTCACTTGGTTACAATCAAGATATTACCACTAGACCTTCAATGTTACTGGGCGCAATTGATATGTCACCTTGGCAAGTAAATCAAATGTATTTACCGTTAGCTAAGCAAGGGCAATCAGTCAAAGTACATGCCATCAATACCATAATCTCTAGCCAAGGAACAACATTGTGGCAGTTTGAGCAAAAGCCTGCACAAATATTATCGAACAATGGGGTTTACTTATTGGATTATGCTTTAAAGCAAGTGACTAAAGTGGGTACAGCAAGATCACTTTCATGGCGGCTAAAAAATGCAGAACTTGCCGGCAAAACTGGCACCAGTAATGACCTACGTGATAGTTGGTTTGTTGGCTATGACAATCAACACTTGGTGACTACTTGGTTGGGCAAAGATGATAATGCGCCAACGGGATTAACGGGGAGTAGTGGTGCATTAGTATTATTTGCTGATTTCATTAAACATCAAGGTATTAATACCATTGAAAGTAAAATTCCTGAAGGCATAGCTCAAACATTATTTGAGAAAAAAACCGGCAATGCAGTCACAAAAACATGTGACGATACTATAGGTTATCCTGCAATATCATTAGGCATAAGAGTACAAACTGATTGTTTAAAAGAAAAAGAAGATAATCGTTCTTGGTTTGAAAAAATATTTGGGGATTAACCTTTAGAGTAAAAATCATTAATTAAACGTGAGCACCCATCATCCTTAATACTGCTTGTATGAGTGCTCTGGTTCAATAACTCATCTTGACATGTTCCTTGTTAGTTATTCGGTAAAAGTAACATTGAGTTTATTAACTGCGGCGGTATCAATAATACTAACACTACCAATACTTTTTTGCAGTTTTGCTGCAGTTCTATCAGCGCCATGCTTTTCAGCAAAGGCAATAATATCATCACCATTACACATTACTTTTAAAGCAATAGTTTTATCTTTTAAGCGATATGACTTAGTGGTATTGCTGAGCTTATAAACCTTATTACTCATTGCTGCTTTACACACATCAACTAAGGCTGTTTCCATGTATGGGCTCATTGAGGCTTGACTAGGTAAACTAAAAGCTAAAGCAGGAACGGCTGTAGCAAGGGCGATTAAGGTTGTTTTTAATTTTTTCATGATATTCTCCATAACGTTTATAAAATGTGCTACCAAAATGCAACACGCACTATAATAGTGGATCAATTTGGCTAAAAAGTTGTTAACACTTTGCTTGTGGATGTAAGCAAAAACATCTTTTTTTCCATGCCATAATTGTTAAGCTATTGATTGTCTGTTTAATGTACAAACCCACGTTGTTTAAGTGTTTCTGAACTTTTACATTTGCTCATGATTTGACATACGAAAGTTTTTGTAGAAGTTATTTAACGTGCGATGAAAGCCAAGTGGTTGATACGTTTTTTTGATTTTAAATAAAAAACACACTGTTGATATGTACAGTTTTAGCGTAAACATGATATGCTATTTGTGAGAATAGAGATCAATTTAAACTTTTTCTTTTAACATGACTAAGGAAAAACAATGGCAGTTGAAAGTAGATTTGTCGTCATTAGACACGGGGTGGAGGCAAAAACATTTATGGATAAGAAATCAGCAGATGAATATGACAAAATGTTGGATATGGCTGATAATTTAGCTGAAGTCTTTGCAAACGCACCGGTAGAGTTAAGCGATGCCGCTAATGAAGAATTAAGCATTTACTTAGCGCAGCACCGCGAAGAAGTATTAATTGCTTTATTAGCCAAAAAGCCAGCTAAAAAAACAGCACCTGCAGTGAAAAAGTCCGTTACTAAAGCAGCGAAAAAGTCAGTAGAAGAGCCAAAACTGAGTGAAGCGAGTTAAGTTACACAGCTACGGCTGTATTAATTAGAAATGCTCGATTATCAACTTGTTCGTAGCGCTCGACGTAAAACTATTGCTTTGCAAGTAAGGCAGGGACAAGTTTTAGTTAGAGCGCCGCACTTTATTAATAAGCAAATTATTAATGATTTGATTCAGACTAAATCGGCTTGGCTAAAAGCTAAAATATTGGAACAATCACAAGTTGTTCAACAAAGCTTCGACTTTAAGCACGGTTCTATTCTATTCTTTTTAGGACAAAAAGTTCGTTTACATATTACTTACGGTAAAAGGGCTGACGTCTTTCTTGCTGCTACTGCTAATGAAACACCACAATTAACACTAGTGCTAACGCAGCGTTTTCAAAAACAACCTTCAGAGAACGAACTTCACGTTAATGCCGTAAAAAAACAGTTAGAGCGCTTTTTCAAACAACAAGCTCAAGCGATCATTTTGCCGAAAGTAAGTTACTTTAGCCAATTAACTCAACTTGAGCCTAGTGCAATTAAAATACGCCAATATAGTGCTAGGTGGGGAAGTTGCAATAGTAAAGGTGAGCTAAGCTTTAATTACTTAATGATGATGTTACCTGAAAGTGTTATTGATTATATTGTTGTTCATGAGTTATGCCATTTACGTTTTTTAAACCATTCAAAGGATTTCTGGCAATTAGTTGATAATCACTTCCCTCAATACCTTCAAGCTAAAGCATGGCTAAAAACACATCAATCGCAACTTGTATGGCGCTTACTTTAATTTTTTAATAATCTTTTAGTTCCCTCTTGTTTTCTAATTCAGTCAATGCTTGTACAAATAAACTGCAGTGGCATGGAATTAGCATATTATTAATTTTATCAATGCTTTGAATGTAAAAGCATAATTTATTGACGTTTTCTGATAAGGGGAATTGTGATGAAATTAAATACTCGTAACATAGGCATGACTTTTATCTATGTGGCATCTGCGTTGCTATCTTTGGCAAGCCTTTATTTTTTACTTGGCAATTAATTGCCAAGTAAATCATTTGGCAAGTAAAAAGTTATTAAGTTCGCTTTGCTTAACTTAATATAAGTAGATGTATAATTATTCATAGCCTATAACTTTTTATTCTGCTTTTAATGTGCCAATAAAGGTTGACACAGTTGTACAAATCAGGCACTTTACCACTATGAATATGACTACTAGCCACATTATCATTATTACCACCACCACCCGAATTGGGATGGCGGTCGCTGGCTAACGTGTAAAAAATACTAATTTTATCGAAGCCCGTGACCTGTAAAGGTTACGGGTTTTTTGCTTTTAAGAAAGGAAAAAATAATGCGTGTACTTAAATTTGGTGGCTCATCATTAGCTTCAGCTGAGCGATTTCGTCAAGTTGCTGACATCATCAAAGATAAAAGCCAATCATCAGATGTTGCTGTAGTAGTATCTGCACCACAAGGTGTCACCAATCACTTGGTTGCTATGGCTGAAAATATTACTGATGAAGCTAAACTCAATACTGATTTAAGTCACTTTAAACGTGCTATTACTACTATTATCGATGATTTATCTGCAAGTTTGCCAGACTTTAATAATCATCATTGCGAGCAAGCGTTAACAAATTATGAGCACCAGCTACAACGCTTTATGCAAGGTGCCACTATGTTAACCTATTGCCCTGATCACATTCGTGCCCGTGTTATCAGCACTGGTGAGCGTTTAAGCGTTGCTATATTAGACTCAGTATTGCAATCAGCAGGTTCTCAAGTTTCACTGTTATCACCGGAACAATTCCTTTATACCAATGAGTCGTCATTAAATGCAGTGGCAGATTTAGTACTTTCAAAAGAAAAATTTGCCGAACATTATGAAAAGTTAAACCCAATTTCTTTAATGCCTGGCTTTATCGGTATGAGTATTGATAAAGATGGTAATGAAGGGCACATTACTACGCTGGGTCGCAATGGTTCAGATTATTCAGCAGCAGTACTAGCAGTGTGCATGCAAGCAGAGTGTTGTGAAATTTGGACAGATGTTGATGGCGTATATAACGCTGATCCTCGCATGATTAAAGAAGCTAAATTGCTTGATTACTTATCGTATCAAGAAGCCATGGAGCTTTCATACTTTGGTGCTAGCGTATTACATCCAAAAACAATCGGTCCTATTGCCCAATACCATATTCCTTGTTTGATCAAAAATACCAGTAATCCTGTAGCTCCTGGCACGTTAATTTCTAATGAAAATGACCAGCAAAAACGTGTTAAAGCCATTTCAAACCTTGACGACTTAACTATGGTGAATGTCTCAGGCCCAGGAATGAAAGGCATGGTAGGCATGGCAAGCCGTGTTTTTGCTACCATGAGTAGAGAAAATATTTCGCTAGTATTAATTACTCAATCATCGAGTGAGTATTGTATTAGCTTTTGTATTTATTCATGTGATGCCTTGCGCGCAGAGCAGAGTTTAAAAGAAGAGTTTGAATTAGAGTTACTTAACGGATTACTCGAACCCTTAGAATTAAAGGGTGATTTATCAATAGTGTCACTTGTGGGTGACGGTATGCATCATCAACGTGGCGTAGCAGCTAAATTTTTCAGTTCGCTTGCTCAAGCTCGCGTAAATGTTATTGCTATTGCCCAAGACTCTTCTGAGCGTAGTATCTCTGTGGTGATAGAAGAGCGTAAATGTACCGATGCCATGAAAGTCAGTCACCAAAATTTCTTCTCCCACAAACCAACCATTGATGTGTTTTTAGTAGGTTGTGGTGTGGTAGGTAGTGAACTTATTGCACAAATCTCACGTCAACAGGCCAGTTTAAAAGAGCAGAATATTGCTTTAAAAGTCTATGGTGTCGCTAGCTCTAAAGGCATGGTATTTGATAAAGAAGGCATCGATTTAGATAATTGGCAAGCCGCTTTAGAAAGCGGAATAGACAATGGTCGAGCTCAAGAAGTGAATGTCGATAATATCAAAGCATTTGTTCGTGATAATCACTTAATTAACCCTGTGTTGGTTGATTCAACCTCTAATGAAGAATTAGCCATGAGCTATGTTGGTTATTTGGCTGAAGGTTTTCATGTTGTCACACCAAATAAAAAGGCTAATACAGATTCGTGGGAGTACTACCAACAACTACGTGAAGCTGCACAACAAACTAATCGACGTTTCCTTTATGAAACGACCGTTGGCGCAGGCTTACCTGTCATTGATACTTTGCAAAGTTTAATTAAAGCGGGTGACCAATTGCAACGCTTTGAAGGTGTATTATCGGGTTCTTTATCTTATATTTTCGGTAAGCTCGATGAAGGTATGTCATTATCACAAGCGACGGCCATTGCTAAAGAAAATGGTTTTACTGAGCCAGATCCGCGTGATGACTTAAGTGGGATGGATGTTGCCCGTAAACTGCTTATTATGGCGCGTGAGTCAGGCATGCAATTAGAACTATCAGATATCAACATTGAGTCGGTATTACCTGAAGAGTTTGATGATAGCGGTGATATAAGTGACTTTATGGCGAATTTATCAAAACTTGATGCACAAGTGGGTGAACGCAGTGCTGAAGCAAAAGCACAAGGCAAAGTATTACGCTACATCGGCAATATTGTTGACGGTAAGTGTCAGGTGTCCATTGAGGCTGTTGATGCAAGTCATCCACTTTATAGCATTAAAGATGGTGAAAATGCCTTAGCGATTCATAGTCTCTATTATCAGCCGTTACCTTTTGTCTTACGAGGTTATGGCGCAGGTGCAGCTGTTACAGCGGCAGGTGTGTTCGGTGATATTTTAAGAACTTTAGCATGGGAGCAACAGCACTAATGTCAGCTTCTTCTAGTAAAAAAATATCGGTATTTGCGCCAGCATCAATCGGTAATGTTAGTGTTGGTTTTGATGTTTTAGGTTTAGCGGTTAAACCTGCTGATGGTACATTACTCGGCGATGTTGTTACAGTAGAAGCAGCAGTAAATGAGCAAGAAGACAGCTTAGTTGTTGTCGGTGCATTTGCGGATAAATTACCTAAAAACAAAGAAGATAACATTGTTTGGTCGTGCTTACAGTTATTTAATCAAGCCCTCGTTGCTCAAGGTCAAGAGATTGTTTCAGTGCAAATGACACTTGATAAAAAAATGCCGGTCGGCAGTGGCTTAGGCTCAAGTGCTTGTTCTGTTGTTGCGGCATTAGCAGCGTTAAATGCTTATTATGCAAAATATCAAGACTTTAGCTTTGATGAAAAAACCTTGCTAAAAATGACCGGCGAAATGGAAGCACAAATAAGTGGTAGCCTGCATTATGATAATGTCGCGCCCTGTTATTTAGGTGGCTTGCAATTGATGGTGCCAGACAGTGAAGTGATCAGTCGCGCTTTACCTAGCTTTAATGATTGCTATTATGTGATGGCTTACCCTGGTATTGAAGTCTCGACGAAAGCGGCTCGTGAAGTGCTACCAACAAGTTATAGCCGAGCTGATGTAATAACTCATGGTCAAAATTTAGCAACTTTTGTTGATGCTTGTCATCGACAAGATAAACAGCAGGCTTTTTCGGTTTTAACCGATGTGGTAGCCGAGCCTTATCGAAAAGGTTTATTACCAAAATATCAACAAGCGCATGATTATTTAATTGCTGAGGGCGCTCACGCGGTGGGTATTTCTGGCTCTGGACCAACACTATTTTGTGTTTGTGACAATGAACAACAAGCACAGGATTTTGCCCAATGGTTAAAAGCGAATTACTTACAAACAGATCTTGGCTTTGTGCATGTTTGCCAAGTTGATGAAGCAGGTTCAGTTGAGATCTAAGTGTATACATAGGTGTGAACTTGTTCATGCTTTAAAAAGAATTACAAATTTATCAGCCTTATTTATAGGACAAGAAAGTGAAATTTTATAATTTAAAAGAAAATGATGAGCAAGTCAGTTTTGCACAAGCGGTTAAGCAAGGGCTAGGTAAAAATCAAGGCTTATTCTTTCCAGAAGTCATGCCAAAATTTGACAATATTGAAGAGCTTCTTGCATTACCTTTAGTTGAGCGTAGTGTCAAAATATTACACCCTTTTGTTGAAGATGATTTAAACGAGCAAGAGCTAACAGAAATTGTTACCGATGCTTTTAACTTCCCCGCAGTCTTACAGCCCATTTGTAATGAGCGTGCTATTCTAGAATTGTTCCATGGACCAACATTAGCATTTAAAGATTTTGGCGCTCGCTTTATGGCAAAATGCTTACAAGCGTTTGTAGCAAAAGATGCCAAAGCAACAGGCCAAGAAAAACCACTAACTATATTGACGGCAACTTCAGGTGATACCGGGGCTGCAGTTGCTCATGCATTTCATGGTATTGATAATATTCGTGTTGTGATCATGTACCCGAAAGGGAAGATTTCTTTACTGCAAGAAAAAATGTTTACCACTTTAGGTGATAACATTGAGACCCTTTGTGTTGACGGTGACTTTGACGATTGCCAGGCATTAGTAAAACAATCATTTGATGATAAAGAGTTGGCTACCACCATAGGTTTAAACTCTGCTAATTCAATTAATATTAGCCGTTTATTAGCGCAAATCTGTTATTACTTTGAAGCCGTAGCGCAATTATCTCGTGCGAAGAAAGACTTAGGCGATGTTGTTTTTTCTATTCCGTCGGGCAATTTTGGTAACTTAACTGCAGGTTTATTCGCTAAAGCTATGGGCTTACCTATCAAACGCTTTATCGCCGCAACTAATTTAAATGACACTGTACCTCGTTATTTAGAAACGGGTGAATGGTCTCCTAACGATACTGTGGCTACTATTTCTAATGCCATGGATGTGAGCAATCCAAATAACTGGCCCCGTGTTGAGCACATGCTTAAAACAGGTATTGTGGAAAACGGTTGCGTAACTTCGGTTTCTATCGATGAAGAGCAAACCCAATCAACAGTTATTGGTCTAAGTAAACTTGGCTATATCAGTGAACCTCATGCAGCTGTCGCTTATAAAGCGTTACAGTACAGTGCTAAAGAAGAAGAGTTTGGTGTTTTCTTAGGCACAGCGCATCCAGCTAAGTTTAAAGAAGTCGTAGAAAGTATTTTAGGTCAGCCAATGGGTTTGCCGAAGGAGTTAGCGGATTGTGCAGGTGAACCTATTTTATCAGAAGATATGAGTAGTGAGTTTAGTGAGTTACGTGCATATCTCTTAAAGTAAGTCTTTAAAGTAAGCTTATTAAAAAATACACCTGAGCGCATCGCTTTGAAAAAATGTATACTTATGAAGGGAGTAATTTATTACTCCCTTTTTTATTCCTTGGTCGGACTGATGCGAAGCGGTATAAAGTTCAACCTACTTCTCTATGTAAAATAATCGAGTCAAACTACAAATAACGCTATGATCAAACCTCACTGGCAACAGCTAATCAACCAAGCACAATCGCACGAGTACTATTGCCAATTACAGGCAACAATTAGTGAACAAAGGGCACAAGGTATCTCTATTTTCCCCGAAGAGAAAGATGTTTTTAGTGCCTTTGAATTTGAAGATTTGCCTGATATTAAAGTCGTGATCTTAGGACAGGATCCTTATCATGGCGAGCATCAGGCACATGGTTTGGCTTTTTCTGTTCAACAAGGAATAAAAATACCGCCGTCTTTAGTTAATATCTACAAAGAACTAAGCACGGATATTGATGGCTTTGTAACACCAAATCATGGTGATTTAACCACTTGGGCACAGCAAGGTGTATTGCTACTCAACACTGTGCTAACGGTTCAGCAAGGAAAAGCACACTCGCATGCAAAACTAGGTTGGGAAACATTTACCGATAACGTTATTGAAGCTATTAATCAACTTAATGATGGTTGTGTTTTTATACTTTGGGGAGCTCATGCTCAGAAAAAAGGGCGTAATATTGATGAAACAAAGCACTTAGTGCTTAATGGTCCACACCCTTCTCCTTTGTCAGCTTATCGCGGTTTTTTTGGTTGCCAGCACTTTTCAAAAGCGAATGCTTGGCTAGCTAATCATGGTAAAAATACTATTAATTGGCAGCTTCCAGAGTAACAGAATTAAAGCTTATCAAAGTGAATAATCATTTCGGCAGCTTCACAGTGGCAGTCATGACCACATAGAATGCAGTTGTAACCTTGCTTACTTTCTTCATTCCATTTGTCAGGGTGGTTTTTAACTAGCTCACCACCACAGTGAGTAAAATAGGCTACGGCGCTATTATTAGGGCTTTGTCTCCATAAATGAGAAACACCAGCAAGTGAGCCTTGTTTTTTTGCAGCATCAATAGACAGTTGTAATAAGTGCTTACCAACCCCCATGCCTCGATAGCTTTCATCGACAGTATTGCATTTAAAATAACAGCATTTATCCGCAGGGATTTTCCACAGCTCGGGGCTGCACCATTGATCTATTTGCCAACGAGTTGCAGAAAAAGTGCTGCGAAAACCAATGAGTTTGTCGCCCTTAAGAGCGACAAAACTGCAGTTAATGCCTTTACTTATTCCACGGTCAACCCAATCGGCAATACTGTCTTCATTTACATAACCATCACCATGAACTTTATTGGCAAGCTCAATGACTTGCTTAAAATAAGTTGAGGTTAGTGGCTTGTATGTGATCTCTGACATGGCTCTTATAATAACGTTATGCTGCGACTAAAACTGGTCACTGCGCCGCTCGGTGCTGTAATTGTTACTGTAAGTATAGCAGTTTGCGGATCATTGCCTGTTTCTTGGATAACAAAAAAGCTCATTTGACTAAAGCCTGCTTGGCTGTTATTTGAAACCGTTAGGCTGGTATCACCTGCTAATGTTCCTGCACTTAGGGAAATATTAACTCTTGTACCAAGTGGCATGGTTTGATTAGGTGTGCCAGTATCAGCAAAATTAAGAGTAAACGCTTGACTGCCACCGTTAGCTACATCACCGATAGCTGCGCTAGTATTAGTTAGTGAGTTTTGGTACTCAACACTACCGTCGCCATTAGTTAAAATATATTCAGCAGCAGAACTCGCCATCACTAAGCGTATTGCTTTTCTTACATGGGTATTACGCATGTCTTCATCAGCACAGTTTGCACCCTGACATTGTGGGCCATTGAATTTACCATCGGCAACAGTGAATGATTCGTCATTGTTAAAGTCAATGAAGGTTTCACCGTTATCATAAATACTGTTTTCGTTGTCGTCTCGCCATGCTTCAGACATATCCAAAAATCCGCTTGGTTCGGGAGTATAACGACCAAAACCAGAATCTACATTTAAATCACTGCTGTTACCAGCATCAACAATGGCGCTACCGTCGTTATCATCAAACAGGTTATTACCATTAGTATCGAAGAAGGTCTCATGGCCTAAAGCGGTGGCTAAAATAGTGATACGATGATCAGCAACTCTTGGCTCACTACTTGTCCATGTGACCGAGCAACTGCCATTGGTTGTCGAGCAACTTGGTTCAATATGACCGCCTTCAGTGGTGAAGTTCACGGTTGTACCATCAGGGACAGGGTTATGGAAATTATCTGATAACCATACGGTGATTTCTGATGTCGCACCACTAATACTATGTGCTTCTGGGTTTAACACAGTCGCGCCTATACTCATTGAACGTTGCTCGGGTAAGCCTGTATTGATAGAAAGTAAATCAGATTGACTTTGTACTGTAACATCTCCCATCTCAGAATAGGCGGTAACCCGTACAGCGGTAGGGACTGAACCTGCAGACACTTGGGTGGTAATTAAGCCTTGACTATTGGTAACGCCGGATGGTCTGCTCAAGGTGATACCACCGACAGAAGTGCTCAACTCAAATCTAACTTCTTGTTGAGATAAAATATTGCCTAACTGGCTTTTAACTCTAAAGGTTAAGGTTGATGTTTCTTGTTGATTTTGTCCGCCGGTACCTTTTAATACAATTGAAGTTGGTTCTGCTGAAATAAATTCAATTGAACCTAATTGCTCGCCACCGATTGAGATAGTTTCGCTGGCAGTGTTAACAACATTATCAAGGTCAACACTTGCAAGAATAACATCATCAGTACCTGTTGCTCCTGCACAGTTAATATCTTCAAAAGTAGAGTTTGCGGTACCGTTAATACTTAATACAGATTGATCAATGGTGGCATTGCCATTTTCAACACAATTAGAGGTAAAAGTAACGGTAACAGGCGTCACAATTAAGTCGCCATTCTCATCTACCACATCAACACTTAAACCTAAGGTGCCGCCTGCGCTAATTGTACTGCCATCGATTGATAGAGCTACTTTACCTTCAACAAAAGTATCTGCTTCATCAAAATAGCCTAAGCGAATATTGCTGTCGATAATGGCATCGGCTGATAATACTTGATAATTAAAGGTGCTGTTGATGTCAGTTTCTTCATTTAATACATAGCTTGCACTTAATACACCTGCGCCAATCTCGCTGTCGCTGCTAAGGATAACATTGGCCACCCCTTCGCTATTGGTTAATACTGTTGAGGTAGAAAGTGTGCCAATATCGGCGCTAAAAGTAATTATTTGATTTGCAATGCCTTGGCCATTACTGTCAACTAATATGCTGGTGATTTGTGCTTCCTGGCCTGACTTAAACTGATTAACGGCAACATCATTTAATGTCATGGTTGTGGTTAAACTTGGTGGAAAGCTTGGCGTTTCAGACTCAATAAACTCGTAATCAATTTCACCAGAGGCGATTTCTCCAACAGTAGCACTGGCACTGCCTGCACCTAAGGATAGCGCTTCATTGGTGATGAACACAATGGCGATGCCTTCGCTATTGGTAAGTTTAGAGCTAATATCTAAAGTACCAACAGATGCAGAAAAGCTAACGGTTTTATTAGCAATTATTGCGCTATTTGCATCAAGCACTTTAGCTTGTAAGGTAATCACTTCATTTTTGGCAAAGCTTTGCTTTGCGTTGCCTTCATTATCTAACATTGAAAATTCAATGCTAGTAACAATTTGGGTTGAACCTTCAGCATTTTCTTCATTGTGACCATTACAGCCAGCGAGTAAAAATGTAAAAAGTGACAGAAGTACAAGATAAAGCTTTTTCATGCTTTAGTTCCTAGATAAAGTAAGATGAAATTCCTTCACAAGAATAAAGTGATAGGTAATAAATGTCTATGTAAGTAGCGAATAAATTTAACAAATTGAGAAAATCAAATGTATGACCCTATGCTAGATAAATCGCCCGGGTGTGGTATTCAATACCCACAAAGCTATTGGGCTGATATTTCTGTAAGTAATGATGAAAATAAGAATAAAACTGATGGCCAATTAAATAGAGACATTGATGTAGATGTGGCCGTTATTGGCGCAGGTTACACTGGCCTTTCTTGTGCGCTACATTTAGCCAGAGAGCACGGCATTAAGGCACATGTGTTTGAAGCAAACCAAACCGCTTGGGGGTGTAGTGGCAGAAACGCTGGCTTTATTCTTAAATCATCGGGGCGGAAAACTTACTCTGTTATGCAAAAGCAATGGGGTGAAGAGGTGATGCGTGGTATTTATGATGAAATGTGTGCAGGTGTGGATACCGTTAATAAGCTGATTGCTGAAGGAATAGATTGTGATCAACAAGCCTCTGGTTATATTAAAATTGCCCACAAACCAAGTATGTTCAAAACATTGCAAGCACAAGCCAAGCTGCAACAACAAATGTTTGGCTATGATGTGCAGGTTTTAACAAGGCAAGAGTTACAGCAAAACTACATGGCCGATGAAAATGCCTTTGGCGCTATCCGATACCAAGATGGTTTTGGCCTCAATCCATTAAAATTAGCATGGGGTTATCAGAGGCTGGCACGTGAAGCAGGTGCTAAGGTACATACGTCAACCCCCATTAGCTTTGTTGAGCAACAAGCCAGTAAAGGTGTTTTACTCAAGTCGCCACAAGGGATGATCAAAGCCAAAAAAGTGGTGATTGCAACTAATGGTTACACACCCAAAGGTTTTCACCCTATAGTTACTAATAGAACCTTGCCAGTGCTCTCGCAAATTATTGTTACAGAGCCACTCTCTGCAGCGCAAATTGCCGCCTGTAATTTTTTAACCAGTAATGTGGTCATGGATACCCGCGCGTTGAAATACTATTACCGAAAATTGCCCGATAACCGCATTCTATTTGGAGGACGTGGCGCTATTACAGGAAAAAGCGCTGAAGATCCCTTTTATGCCAATCGATTACTTTCGGTGTTAAAGACAAGTTTTCCAGCCCTGCGTAACTTGAATATTGACTATGCTTGGTCAGGGTGGATTTGCATGGCGCTCGATGATTTACCTCATATTTATCAAAATGATGAGAATAATGTTTTTTATGGCATGGGATATTGCGGCAGTGGCGTGTCTTTTTCTGTGCAGGCGGGCAAGCGTTTAGCCCAAAAAGTGGCCGGAAAAGCTGTTCCCAACTTACCGCTTTATCAAAAGCCTTTACCGAAATTCCCTTTTGCGCCACTGAGAAGAGTAGGGCAATGGGGCTATTTTCATTATGGCAAAATTAAAGACAGTTATTTTTAATCCTTTGTCCCGTTTTTGCTGAGCGTGAGGAACGAACAGTCCTTCGACTCTTCGGCAAGCTCAGAGCTCAGGATAATCGGGATTAAAGGCGATTTAAGTTTTCACCACGTTTAAACGCGGCAATATTCTCACTGAGCAGATTAATTAATCTTTGTTGTGCTTCACTACTTGCCCAGGCAATGTGGGCGGTAATTTTCAAGTTATCCAGCTCTTGTGCTTGTAGTGCTAATAATAAAGGGTGATCTGCTGGTGGTGGCTCTTGCTCTAACACATCAAGTACGGCATAAGCTATTTGCTTATTTTTTAATGCCGTTAACAAATCAATACTGTTCACTAATGCGCCTCGGGCAGTATTAATTAGCATGGCACTTGGCTTCATTTTAGATAAGGTATTAGCATTAATTAAGTTTTCAGTCTCAGGTGTTTGTGGGCAGTGCAAGCTGAGAATATCGGCTTGATTAATGACTTCCTTAAAACATATTCGCCCTTGACGTATTGTTTTAGCATTTATACGTTCGCTAACAATTACTTGCATACCAAACGCCATAGCAAGTTTTGCGACTGATTGCCCTAAGCTGCCATATCCAATAATGCCTAAGGTTTTTCCTGAAAGTTCAGTGATGGCATTGCCGTGATAACAAAAGGTGTCACTGTTTTGCCAATGGCCTTGCTCGGTATTGGTGTTGTGATGACTTGTTTGTTGATAATACTCAAGCATTTGCGCAAGTACATATTGAGCTACGGCGTTACCTGCATATCCTGCAACGTTTGTTACGGCGATATTGAGCTTGTTCGCAGCTTCTATATCAACATTGTTATAACCAGTAGCAGCAATACAAATAAGTTTTAACTGAGGCAGTTCAGCAAGGATTTCAGCGGATAATACTACTTTATTAGTAATAACAATATCGGCACTTTCACAGCGTTCAATAACTTGTTCTTGCAACGTTGTAGTGTAGCAAGTTAGCCCCGTGACTTGTTGCTCTATGGCGGAAAAAGAAATATGAGCACTAAAAGTTTGGCTATCTAAAAAAACGGCTTTCATTAGGCTATTTATCCTAGCTATTGAAGTTTAAAAGTCCCAAAAGTAATTAACTTTTAGGCCATAAAATGTTGCTCGTTGCTTTTCGACTAACAGCCTTAACTCCCAATCTTGAGCAATTTGGTAGTTGAGTTCGCTATACCAGTAATTTTCACTTGTCTTAGAAAAACTGATATCACTGACTTTTTGAAATTCTAATTTTACTTTTAGTTTTTCAGTAAGAGAGCTAATAATACCTATTTTAGCGGAAACATTGATATCATCTTCCTGACCAAAAAATAACTTTCCACCAAGCATGCCATAAATTAAACTGTCATTGTTCAATAGTATCGATTTCCCTATATCACCTTCTGCGAAAAAAATACCACAGTCAAAGCAGTTATTGTACAGCTGTTCATACCCTGCTCGTACTGCCCAAGCTGAGGCTAGGGTATCAGACCATGGAATAGCAGGTAAGTATAAAGAATTGATATCAACTAAATCGGCTTTAGCTAGGTGTATTTCTTCGTCGTTAAAGATGAACTCCACATCAACCATTTCTAGATTAGCAAATGTCTGTCTAGCAACGCCAACAGATAAGTCATCAAAGTAATTCATTCTAAAACCTGCTGTTGTGTATTGCTTTTGTTGATTAATGCTAGCAAGTCCTACACTGTATTTTGAAGGTTTCATACCTTGATGTGGTGCTGTTTTCTTAACGGAGAATTTCGGTGTTATTGATTTGCCAATGGGTAGCTTAAAACGCTCCTTCATTAGTTTTCTTTTGCTTTTATTATGATGCTTATTTTCTGGTTGTTTTTGTTTCATCACACTCAGGTATTGAAATAGCGCTTCAATAATAATCTGTCTATCTGTCGTTGATAATTGTTGATAGGCGGCATTCTCAAAATTGAAATTATTACTAATTAAGCTTTGGGCGATATCGCGCTGCTGTTGAGTTAATTGCTGATAATAGTTATGCAATACTGCTTCACTTGAAGGGATATAACGAACTTGTTCCAATAATGGTTTGTTATGATAACTTGCTTGTTTAAGTCCTTTGGCAACACTGCTTGGGATTACCCACAAGCTATCATTTGAAATTAGTGGTTTATCTAAAACAACTTCGATTAACTTTGCGATATGAAAAGCACAGTTTTCATCAATAAAATAGTAATCAAATTTATTGCCTAATAACTCCCATATATGAGCAACAATTAAATCAACATCTTCAGTTGTTAGAGCAAGTTTATATTCCCACAAATCTCTTAATTCTACATTACCGTAATTATGCTGATGACGATAAAATTGTTGATCAGAATAGCCTGCATCATAACCGCCAAATATACCGCGTAAGACATAAGTAATTGGGTTTTCATCATTTGGCACAATTGCGCCGTAATTAAGGCTAGCATTTAATAAATTATTTTTTTGCTCATGGGCTTTGTTAATTTTCAAAAACAAATGTCCATACATAGAAGCAGGATTACTCATGTAACCTGATGCAAAAACAATACTTATGGAAGAGGCATCGATATCTTGTCGCCATTGCTTATAAGTTGGACAATCAACACTAGGCAATGTACCAAAACTACTTAAATCAACATGTTGTTTTATTAGCTTAAGCCTTGCTGGAAAAAGGCACTGAGCATGATTGTTGGCTGAGCTATCACCTGCAAAGGGTTGATAAAAAGCGACAATGGTCGCTTGTAATTCATTTAAAGGATTCTTTACTTGTTCAGAACTTAGTAGAAAATCTTTACTGGTGATGTAGCTTTGATTGTCTCCATTAACTTTATAAGTAAGAAGTTTTTGCCACTGCTGATTTTGAGAAAACTCTTCTAATGATAAGGTACTAGCAAAAGCAGGATATGAAATGACACTAACAATAAAAATTATTAGAACATTAAAAGTTAAATGTTTATGTAAATTGAAGTTCACGTAGGGTAAAAACAATAGTGAAAGTGAATTAAAAATGGGCCTTTAAGGCCCATTCAAAAAGAAGCTATAAGGTATTACTTATACGCTTGCACATGACTTTGAAAAGTCTGAATTTACACGCTCTTCTAGTACATTGTATAAAGTTTCTGCATTATCATTTTCTTGTGCTGCAAAGTCTTGGCGAACAGCTTTGATGATTTCGCCATGGCTTGCTACTTCACAACCACGTAATTCTAACATCGCAGTAACGTATTCACCTTCACCAATAGCAACTTCTTGCTCCAATGATGGCATAGTCGCTTTGATAAACATTGCTGTTTGAGCTTTTTCGCTAGCACAACTTTCTTGAGAAGAAACATTTGTTGATACCGCCGTAGTACCTAAATCCCAAATAATATTTGAGATTGCAGCTGCTGCACCATTGTTAGGGAAAATCATTGCGCCAATACCACAATCCTGCCATGGATTTAATTTTTTGCTTCCTTCTGCTTGAGCTGCTACTGGCATTAATGCTGATGCAGCTACAGTAGTAGCCATAAGAGTTGATAAAACTAGTTTTTTCATATGAGATTCTTCCAGAAATTTTTATTATATAAACGATGCAATCAAAAAATTGCTTTGGCACTATAGCCTGATAGTTTTATGATTACTAGGGGGAAATTGTAAATATAATTAACAGTTGTATCACCAGCATTTAACTTTGTATTATCTTGCGTGAACCAATAAACCTACCTTCAATTCGTTGAAAATAGGTTCATTGATATGAGGGGGTGAGAAGGAGGCGTGTACTACCCAGGTCTACCATCTTTTCTAGGCGCCATTAACATCGGAGCATAAGTCACGACGAAGATACCAAAAGCAAGTAACCAAAAAGTGCCGCTAATATCGATAAACACTAAGGTTTTCTCAGGCAGCCCCCATGGGCCAAATGATCTGATTAGGGCTGCTAAAGTGATCAGCACATAAGCAAAAGTCATCGCTTTAGGTGGTGTTAATGGGCGACCCGTGTGTCCTAGAGAAACCCTAGAGATCATCGCTAAAATCAAACCACCCATGCCGCCAACGGTGAGTAAATGCCAAACATGGTTACTTGGCACGTCAGGAATTAAATAACTCACACCTAAAACGATTAAACCAAAAGCAATAAACTTAATTGAAACATGAATAGACCATAGCAGTGGCACGGCAAGTGTGATCCATGGGCGCCATCTTAACCAACGCATCCCTTGGAAAATGCCAGCAACAATAAGTAATACGCCGAAGAATACTGCAGAAAAACCAACCACAGGCTGTAATAATAAATAAAACATAGCAATGGCTAAACTGCCATTAGTGACCTTGTCTAACCAAGGCAATGGTGTTGCTTTAGTTGTTTTAGTGCCATTGGCAGTAAACATAGGAGTTACACGCCCTGCCATCACCGACATGATAAAGACGACTAACATAACGCCAGCATAGGCTGAAAACGTTACGGCGAAAGTCTCTGGTGCGTATACAGCAAGGTGCATTTCTAGGTTGGCAATGGTAAATACCAACAACAACGGCACAAAGAATAAATTACGATATTGTTTAATGGCAACAATAGGTTTACCTAAAACAAAAGCAACCGCGGGTAAAAAGCTCAAATCTATAATGGTTGTCAGCGTTGCTCCTAACAAGTCAGGTAAAAGCACAAACACTCGTCCAGCTAACCAAAGCAAGAACAATACTAATAAAGTATTTCCCTGAGCGCCGCGCACGCCCGTCCAGTTTTGTACCGCGGTAAGTAAAAAGCCTGCGATAATGGCGCAACCAAAACCAAAAATCATTTCATGAATATGCCACCAGTAACCTCCGCCTAATGGAGAAAAGCTTAGTGTGCCTTTATACATGAGTAACCAAAGTATAATAGCGACGATACTGAAAATAGCACCACTTAAAAAGAAAGGGCGAAAGCCTAAACGTAATAAGGGAGTAATTTTTTGTTCTTTTTGCAAGTCGGTAATTTGCATCATGGATGTGCCTTGTAAATGCCTGAATAATTTAACAGCGCCATTGTAATGAATTGAGTATTAATTTGCTCGTAATTAGATCAATAAAAAACTTATTGGTTATAAGTAAACAGCTCATCAGAAATTAGTTAAAGGTGATGTTATTGATGGTGGAAGTGGTTTGTTAATCTCTAAAAACGACTAGCAAGCTAAGAGTCATAATAAAATAAGCTCAATTGTATACTATTTAAGATGAATACCATGTTAAACCATTTCTTTATTTAATAATTCTTGTTAATGTCATGTTAATTTGGTGGTGATAGTATTTAATACACCAAAAATAACGATACCGAACCTATTTACACTCTTATTAGAGATAAATCATGAAAAAAACACTAATATCTACACTATTACTATCGAGCCTTTTAACGGCCTGTAATAATGAAAACACTGCGGTTGAAAATACGCCTGCTAAAGCAGATAACGCTCCAGCAAAAATTACTGAAAATGTTGATGAAGTAGCACAAGCTAAAGCATTGTTACTTGCTAAATGGCAAGGCCCTTATCAAGGCGTGCCGGCTTTTGATAAAGTATCACTTAAAGGTTTAATTCCAGCGATAGAAGAAGGCATGAAAATCAACCTTGCTGAAATTGAAGCTATTGCCAATAACACAGAAAGTCCAACCTTTGAGAATACTATTGTAGCTATGGAAAGTACGGGTAAAGACTTAGGTCGAGTGTTTACCTATTGGGGAATTTGGAGTTCAAATCAATCATCACCTGAATTTCGTAAAATTCAAGCTGAAATGGCACCAAAACTTTCTGCTTTTTTCTCTAAAATAAGGCAAAATGAAAAACTGTTTGCTCGCGTGCAGGCTGTTTATAACAGTGAAGAAGTCAAATCATTAACGCCTGAGCAACAACGTTTAGTGTTATTAACATACAATGGCTTTGCCCGTAATGGTGCAACCTTAGAAGGCGATGCAAAGAAACGTTATGCCGAAATTAATCAGCGATTAGCTGAGTTGCACACTAAGTTTGGTAATAATGTATTAGCTGATGAAGAAAGCTATGTTTTGTATTTGTCTAAAGAACAATTAGGCGGTTTAACTGAATCTATTATCACTGCTGCTGCCTCTGCCGCAGAAGCGCGCGATCATAAAGGTGAATATGCTATCACCAACACCCGTTCATCAATGGATCCATTCTTAACTTATTCAACAGAGCGTAAGTTGCGTGAAAAGGTGTGGAATAGTTACTATAACCGTGGCAACAATGGCGATGAATTCGATAACAACGCTATTATTGCTGAAATCTTACAGCTTCGTCATGAGCGTGTTGGCCTATTAGGTTATAAAAATTATGCCTCTTGGCGCTTAGAAGACAGAATGGCAAAATCGCCAGAAAACGCCATTAAATTGATGGAAGGTGTTTGGCCAGCTGCTATTGCTCGGGTTGATGAAGAAGTTGCTGACATGTTGGCAATCGGTAAAGCACAAGATGGCATAGAGAAAATTGAACCTTGGGATTACCGCTTCTATGCCGAAAAAGTACGTAAAGCCAAGTACAACTTAGACTCAGATGAAGTTAAGCAATATTTGCAATTGAATAAACTTCGCGAAGCTATGTTCTATGTTGCTGGCCGCTTATTTAATTATGAGTTTAGTGAAATTACCGATGGCTCAGTTCCTGTATTTAACGAAGATGTTCGTGTTTGGGAAGTAGTAGATAAAACTTCAAAAGAGCACATTGGTTTATGGTATTTAGACCCATTTGCTCGTAAAGGCAAACGCTCTGGCGCTTGGGCAACAACTTACCGTAGCTACACTACTTTTGAAGGTAAGAAAAATGTACTTTCATCTAATAACTCTAACTTCTCTAAAGGTGTTGACGGTCAACCTACGTTAATTTCGTGGTCTGATGCTGAAACTTACTTCCATGAGTTTGGTCATGCCTTACATTTCTTATCATCTAAAGTGGCTTATCCAACCCTTAATGGTGGCGTGCGCGATTACACAGAATTCCAATCTCAACTGTTAGAACATTGGTTAGCAACAGATGAAGTAATCAATAAATATTTAGTACATTATAAAACTGGTGAGCCAATGCCAGCAGAGCTCATTGCTAAAATTAAAAAGGCAGCTACCTTTAATGAAGGTTTTAAAACCACTGAATATTTAGCTTCTGCTTTAGTAGATATGAAATTCCATACTGTAGACCCTACAGGTATTGATGCGCAAAAATTTGAGCGAGACACGTTAGCTGCTTTAAATATGCCTGAGCAAATTGTTATGCGTCACCGTTCAACACATTTTGGCCATGTATTTAGTGGTGAAGGTTACTCTTCAAGCTATTACGGTTACTTATGGGCAGAAGTACTTACTGCAGATGCAGCTGAAGCTTTTGCGCAAGCGCCGGGTGGTTTTTATGATAAAGACGTAGCCGCTAAGTTAGTTGAACATTTATTTAGTGTTCGTAATGCGGTAGATCCAGCAGATGCTTATCGCGCCTTTAGAGGTCGTGATGCAGATGTTAAAGCCTTAATGCGTAATAGAGGTTTTCCGGTTACCAGTGATTAATAAAAATGGTTAATTGATAGGTTGGGCACCTAAGCAGTGCTTAGCCTATTGAGTTGTTACTTTTATTGGATTGCTGATCACTTTGTAGATGGTCAAATATAATCTACTGGTAATGCGGTAGTGTATTTTATCTCTTCCATTGCAAAGCTTGAACTAATATCAGCAAAGTCAGTTTTAGTGATTAATTTTTTATAGAAGTCATCATAAGCTTTCATATCAGGAACAACGACCTTTAATAGGTAGTCAACTTCTCCGCTCATACGATAAAATTCAACAATTTCCGAGAAGTCCATGGCAATTTCGGCAAATTTATTTAGCCACTTAGGGTTATGCTGATTGGTTTTTACCATGACAAAAATAGTTAAGCCAACATTTAATTTTTCAGGATCTGCTAACGCTACTCTAGCTTTAATAACCCCAGACTTTTCCATTGCCTGAATACGGCGCCAGCACGGGGTTGTTGAAAGCCCAACTTGTTCTGCGATGTCACTTGTCGAAAGCGTACTATCCTTTTGCAATATGCTTAAAATATGCTTATCAAAAGAATCCATGTTTAACCTCTTCGGTTTAATCGAAAAAATAATCTATTTTTTATGCTTTAACGGGTATGATATTCTAATTTTCTGATTTCTGATAGCTTAATAAGCACATTATTTTCCCGCGGACTATGAAATAATTTACTGAATTTTCTTTGTATTAATTTCAGTTTTTAAGGGGGGGCAATGAGTAATTTTGCTGAAAATCAACAACAAGATATTAGCTATGGTCGTGGTGTTATTTATGATGATATAACTCAAACAATAGGTAATACACCCTTAGTAAAGTTAAGCCGTTTTGCTCAAGCTTTAGATGTTAAAGCAAATATTTTAGCCAAAATAGAGTTTTTTAACCCGGCAGGTTCAATTAAAGACAGGCCTGCGCTTGCTATGATTGAGGCAATGATTGCTGATGGCAAGATTACTAAGGGTACTGAAATAATCGAAGCAACATCTGGTAATAATGGTGTTGCCTGTGCTTGGATTTGTGCGATGAAAAAAATCCCGCTAACCATTGTGATTCCTGAGCACATGTCTATAGAGCGTCGAAAGTTAATAAAGCACTATGGCGCCAACCTTGTTTTAACGCCAAAAGAGCTAGGCACCAAAGGTGCAATTAATAAAGCTAAGGCAATGATAGAAGAGCGTGACAATGCCATTATGTTAGATCAATTTGGTAACCAAGCAAATTCGGCGATGCATGCGAAAACAACGGCAGAAGAAATTTGGACTGATACCAAAGGGCAAGTTGATGTATTAGTTGCAGGCGTAGGAACTGGTGGTACTTTATCTGGTATAGCTCAAACGTTAAAAGCACGTAATCCTAACTTAAAAGTTGTTGCTGTTGAGCCGGCATCTTGTCCTGTTTTATCTCAGGGAAAGTCTGGGGTTCATAAAATTCAAGGTTTGAGCTCTGGTCATGTGCCAGATATTTTACGTATTGATTTAATCGATGAAATTGTAACTGTGTCAAATGAAGATGCAATCACCTTTGCTCAAGACATAGCTTGTTTAGAAAGTTTACCGGTAGGTATTTCATCTGGTGCAGCATTAAAAGCATCCATGGGAGTAGGGCAACGTCCTGAATTAAAAGGAAAAAATATTGTAACTATTCTGGCTGATAATGCAGAACGTTATTTTAGCACTGAATTATTTTCTTAATCCTTTCTGTAGTACTAAGCCTAGGATGGTTTTGTTGTGGCCTATACTTTTAGTGTAGGTCTTTTTTGTAGTTGTTTTTCAACTAACTTTCAGTAGATTAAAGCTGGTATTATTATTCAAAACTTGACTACACTGAAATTAGTAATAAACAGGGCATGCTATGAAAGATAAGTTATTGAAGTGGTGGCAAACCGATTGTGTTTTTTGCAAAAAGACTAGGTTGCTATTGCTGTGGCTTATACTAATGTTAGTTGTAGACTATTTTTGGTTTCATCTATTGTTTAAGTAACAGAGAAAGGGTGGTTTATATGGCAGCGCAAGGACTAAAGTGGATTGATTCGCTTGAAATTGCATTAGATTTAATCGAACAGCATCCAGAGGTTGACCCGCTAAAATTACATTTTACTGAGCTAAGACAATGGGTGTTAGATTTAGAGCGTTTTGATGACGACCCTAACCACTGTGGAGAGCGTGTGCTTGAAGCCATCCAGTTAGCATGGATTGACGAAGCAGATTAGTAGTCCAGGTAAACTAATTACACCAACTTTCGTATTTACTCATTTGATCCCTTTGTTTTGTGACTAAGATCAACTATACTCTACGCAAATATCAGTCTCGTGTATTTTCACTATTCATGGTGGTAATACCAGTTAATGTAAGCAGCAGAGTCAAATGAGCCAAAACAAACGTCCTTTATATATTCCATACGCAGGTCCTACTTTACTAGAAACACCGCTATTAAATAAAGGCAGTGCTTTTGATAAGCAAGAGCGTATTAATTTTAATTTGACGGGTTTGTTGCCACCGCGTTTTGAGACCATTGATGAGCAAGTAGAACGTGCATATCGTCAGTACAGCTCTTTTCATAATAATATCAACAAGCACATTTACCTAAGAGCGATTCATGATAACAATGAAACGTTGTTTTTTAAGCTTGTGCAAAGCCACCTTGCTGAAATGATGCCGATTATCTATACGCCAACGGTGGGGGATGCTTGTGAGCAATTTTCTGATATTTATCGTAGCTCGCGCGGTCTATTTATTTCTTATGAAGACAGATATCAAATTGATGATATTTTACGAAATGCCACTAAAAATAAAGTGAAAGTGATTGTTGTTACCGATGGCGAACGAATTCTGGGTTTGGGCGACCAAGGTATTGGCGGTATGGGCATTCCTATTGGTAAGCTCTCTTTATACACGGCTTGTGGTGGTATCAGTCCAGCCTACACCTTGCCAGTAATGCTTGATGTCGGTACTAATAACCAAAAATTATTGGACGATCCTATGTACATGGGGGCTCGTCATAAACGTATTGGTCAAGCTGAATATGATGAATTTTTAGAATTATTTATCAGTGCGATAAAACGTCGCTGGCCCCATGTCATGCTGCAGTTTGAAGACTTTGCACAACCCAATGCTATGCCGCTTTTAACACGTTACCGTGATCAAATATGTTGTTTTAATGATGATATTCAAGGTACGGCTTCCGTAACCGTTGGTACTTTATTGGCCGCATGTCGGAGCAAAGGCGTAAAGCTGTCACAATTAAAAGTGGCTTTTGTTGGTGCTGGCTCTGCAGGTTGCGGTATTGCCGAGCAAATCATTACCCAAATGATCAGTGAGGGAAGCTCACCATTACAAGCACGCAGCCAAGTATTTATGGTCGATCGTTTTGGTTTATTAACCCAAGGAATGGAAGACTTAAGAGATTTTCAACAAAAATTAGTGCAAAGCAAACTTGCCGTTGAATCATGGCGAATTGAGGGCGAATATGCGTCATTAATCGAAGTGATGCATGGTGCTAAGCCTGATGTACTTATAGGTGTCTCAGGTCAAGCTGGTTTATTTAGTGAAGAAGTTGTCAAGGCCATGAACTCTCATTGTGATAAACCAATTATCTTCCCTCTTAGTAATCCGTCTAGGCAGGTAGAAGCAACGCCTTCACAAGTCATTAATTGGACAGAGGGAGAAGCAATTATTGCAACAGGCAGTCCGTTTGATGCGGTTGAATATCAAGGAAAAACTTTTCCTGTTGCCCAGTGTAATAACAGCTACATATTCCCAGGTATTGGCCTTGGTGTAGTTTCTGCAAATATTAATCGCATTACCGATAAAATGTTGCAAGTTGCCAGTGAAACACTTGCTGCTTCATCGCCGTTAGCAAACACAGGCGAAGGGGAATTGTTGCCGCCGTTAACGGCGATAACACAGCTGAGTAAAGATATCGCCTTTGCCATTGCAAAAGTGGCTTTTGAAGAAAAGCTCGCATTGACCCTTACTGATGAAGAATTAACAGCTAAGATAGAAAATAACTTTTGGCAAGCAGAATACCGCCAGTATAGGCGTATAAGTATTTAGTGTTATGCTAAATGCTCGTAAAGTTACCTATTTTCTATAATGTAAAAGAGTAATTTCTATGACAAAAGCTAAAGATTTACACGAAGAAATTATCAGCCAAGATGATATTGATAGTTTGTTGCGCATTAATGAGTTTATCGAATCTGATGATGAAAACTCTTTAGTGGAAGAATTAAAGCAAGCTATTTTAGATTCAGGTAAATTAGAGCTGTATCAATGGCAATCTCTCAGGGAACAATTAAGAGAAATAGAAACCCTGATCCCCCATATTGATTTGATCATTAAATTAAAGAAAGAAGCTTAATCTTTTATTAACTGTTTACAACACTTAGTATTTAAGCTGAATTTGCTATTGCCACTTTACGTCTAGGGTAAAAATATAGCCAGCACCATAAACGGTTTTGATAATTTTGGGGTTTTTATGGTCTTGCTCTATTTTTTTTCTTAATCTCGACATTCTGACATCAATGCTTCTATCGAAAGACGTTGCATCTTCACTCAGTAAACGCTCTCTAGATAATATTTGTCGAGGTGCATTCAGCAATACTATCAGTATTTCTGCTTCAGCAGCGCTCAGCATAAAACTATCGCCTAGGTCATTGGCCAAGGTGAGCGTTGATTGATCAAAGGTCCAGTCGCCAAAGCTTGCTTTTTGAGGAGCAGAAGTTGTAATGGGAGATTCAGTTACGATAAGTCGGCGCACTGTGCTCTTTACCCGAGCAACTAGCTCTCGAGGATCAAAAGGCTTGCCAATATAGTCATCAGCACCTAACTCTAAGCCTAATACTTTATCGGGTAAGCTATTTCGGCCAGATAAAATAATAACACCAACTTTTTTATCATCAAATAGCTCTTTTACCAGTGATAAACCGTCCATATCAGGCAAACCAAGATCAATAATGCAAAGGGCGGGCAATTGCTCTTTGATTGCTAACAATACCTGCTCACCGGTAGTAAAAGCTTGTGTGTCAAAGTTATAACGTTCAAGCTCTTGGCAAACCAAATTGCTTATATCAACTTCATCATCAATAACATAAATTAAGGGTTTAGTGTTCACAGGGCTACCATCTCTATTTTTATTGTAATGCTTGATATAACTTGTTTGCCTCAAAGGGCTTTTTTAATAAGATTGCAGTATCTTTACTTAACTCATTGTATTGTTGGAAATAGCCACTCATGAGTACAATTTTACAATGGGGAGAGCGACTTTTTAACAATTTGGCAAGTTCAAAACCATCTTTCTTACCCGGCATACTGATATCTGAAACCATACCATATAAGTCGTTAATAGTGTCGATAAGTTGCTCGGCTTCATCACTATCATTTGCTTCAATCACATTTAAGCCGAAATCGATTAATTGTTTCCTGATAATCGCTCTAACGTCGTGATCATCTTCGACTAATAAAATAAGCTTATTGGCGAAGTCAGCTTTTGCGGGAATTTTTTCATTGGAAAGCTGAGTGTCCTTGGAACTTGTGTTTTCTTTCTCATAGCGCATCAAAGGCAATAATATAGATATTGTCGCACCGTCACCTTCACGGTTAGCAATATTAATATAACCATGAGATTGCTTAATAAAGCCAAAGACCATGCTTAGACCTAGCCCCGAACCTTGGTGTGTTGCCTTGGTGGTAAAAAAAGGTTCAAACGCTTTGTTCATCGCTTGTTCTGAAAAACCACAGCCTTCATCTTGTATAGTGATTTCAAGGTAGTCACCTAATGCCACTTTTTCATCAAAATGTAAGTTGCTAGTCACTATTTTTTTGTTGATAGTGATAGTAATAAGGCCGCCACTAGGCATGGCATCTTTTGCATTTAACACTAAATTAATTAAGCAGTTCTCTAATTGGCTCGCATCAACATAGGTGTGCAATTCCTCATTGGGGAAGTTAGTGCTAATAGTGATGGTACTTGGCAGTGAGCCTTTTAATAGTTCGATGGTTTCATCAATTAATATGGTAATGTCTACTCTACAAGGCAATAAAGACTGACGGCGTGAAAAAGCCAATAAACGATTGGTAATATCACTGCCTTTACGTGACGCTTTTATCGCGGGTGCTAAACGTGATAATAGCTGCCTGTTATCCTCATTGTCTTGCTGCGCCGCGAGTAAGTTACCTAAAATAATGGTCAGTATATTGTTAAAGTCGTGCGCTAAACCACCTGCTAGCTGCCCAACCGCATTGATGTGCTGTACTTGTGCTAGCTGTTGCTGTGCTTGTTGGCTTTCGCTCATTGCTTGCTGTAGTTGCGCATTGGTTGTTGCTAAGGTTTGTGTTCGTGAGGCAACTTTTAAATCAAGCATTTCAATATTCTCACGCATTTGATTTACCATGTCGTCAAATGCTTTACCTAATACACCTAATTCATCGGTTCGTGAAATACCACTACTTACCGTTAAATCTCCTTGGCTAACTTTTTTTGCTACTAAAGCTAGCGCGTTGATTGGTTTCGTTACCCAATACGAAAACACCAATGCTAAAAAAATAGCGCACATGAAAGTAATCAAGCCAATGGTTAAAATTCGTTGGCTTAACAGCTTGCCGCTGCTTTGCAGTTCATCAATATAGACTGAGGAACAAATATACCAACCCAGCTCTGGCAGGTGTCGTACTAATGATAGTTTACTATAGCTGTAGTTATTGGGATCGCTTGGTTTATCCCACATATATTCAAGCTCTTGGCCAGTATCTGCCACAGCAATCAGCTCTTGTAAAATGAGCTTTCCTGATTGTGGGTTTTTAAGTGCTAAGGCGTTGGTTCCATTTATATTTGGATTGGGATGAAAAAGCATGTTGCCTTGTTCATCAAAAATAAAAATATAGCCTGTTTTGGCTATGACACTATTTTTAATTATTTGGCGCAAGCTATGAGCCACTTCTTCTTTGCGAGGCTCAAAATTCAGCTGCATTCTGTTAGCTAATTCAAAGACATTATTTAACACTAGGCGGCTAGCATTTCTTTCTATTTGATAAACCTCTTTGTTAATTAGTGGCACAGAATACCAGTAGATACCAATAAGCAAGGCTAGCAATATAGAGACGAATGCAGAAAAGAAAGTCCGGGACAGTTTTTGTTGTAAAAACATTAATCACCTGTCTTTAAAAAAGATGTTTATCGGGTGCTGTTAAGGATGAAAAGGCAGCGAAGATTGCAGATTATTATAAAAAAAGGGCTGGCGATTAGCCAGCCCAAAAAATAGTAGCATTTAGAAGGAATGCACTGCTACTACTCGTTAGCTCGTTGGCGTAATACAAATTTTTGTATTTTACCGGTTGATGTTTTAGGCAAGTCACCAAAGACAACGGTTTTCGGTGTTTTAAAATGTGCCATGTTATCGCGACAAAAAGTAATCACCTCTTGCTCTGTTATTTCAACATTGGGCATTGGCGTCACAAAAGCACAAGGAGTCTCTCCCCATTTTTCGTCCTTTTTAGCGACAACAGCCACTTCTTGGATTTTAGGGTAGCGATATAAAATATCTTCTACTTCAACACTGGAAATGTTTTCACCACCTGAAATAATGACATCTTTTGAGCGATCTTTGATTTCGATATAGCCATCACTATGCCAAACGGCTATATCGCCAGAGTGAAGCCATCCCCCTTTAAAGGCTGCTTCAGTGGTAGAAGGGTTTTTCAAGTAACCTTTCATCACTAAATTGCCGCGCATAAATATTTCACCAACGGAGGTACCGTCTTTGGGCATTGGCTCTAAGGTTTCAGGATCGGCCACCATGATTTGATCAAGCATAGGTGAGCGCACTCCCTGGCGAGATTTTAGTTTAGCTTGCTTCTCTGCGCTTTCTTCTGACCACTCATCGTGCCAAGCACAAACAACCGAAGGGCCATAGGTTTCGGTTAATCCGTAAGTGTGAGTGACTTTAAAGCCTGAAGCTTCCATTCCTTCAATCACTGAAGCTGGCGGTGGTGCACCTGCCGTCATTACTTTTACTGGGTGATTGATATCAGCTTTTAGCGCAGCATCCGCGCCGTTAAGCATATTCAACACGATAGGAGCGCCACAGAAATAGCCTACTTTTTCATTTTTGATTAAATCAAATATTGGCTCTGCTCGCACATGACGCAAGCTGACACTTGTGCCGGCCGTTGCCGCAATAGACCAAGGGAAACACCAGCCATTGCAATGGAACATAGGTAGCGTCCATAAATAGACAGGGTGCTCGCCCATACTCCATGACATAACATTACTGACGGCATTAAGGTAAGCCCCGCGATAGTGGTACACCACGCCTTTAGGATCGCCTGTGGTGCCAGAGGTATAATTTAAGGTAATGCCATCCCACTCGTTGTTAGGACGAATAGGCTCAAAATCGCTATCGCCCTCTTCAAGTAATTGATCATAAGTTAATGAACCAATTAATTGACCTTCGTTAAAACTAGGATCATCGATATCAATCACTAAAGGTTTATGTGGAATCATACGTAGTGCTTTTTTAACAACAGCACTAAATTCCTTATCGGTAATTAATACCTTGGTTTCTGCATGCACAAGGATAAAAGCAATGGCTTCAGCATCAAGGCGAGTATTGATTGAATTAAGTACGGCGCCGCTCATTGGCACGCCAAAGTGCACTTCAAAATGTTCGCTAATGTTAGGCGCGATAACCGATACTGTATCTCCTCGTCCAATACCTCGTTTCGCTAGCGCACTTGCCAGGCGAGTACAGCGTTGAAAAACCTCTTGCCAAGTGTGGCGAATATCGCCATTAACGGTTGCTACTTTATTTGGGTAAACAAAAGCGGCTCGCTCTAAAAATGAAATAGGCGTTAAGGCTGTATAGTTAGCTTCATTTGGATCTAAATATTGTTGAAAAATATTGGTAGTAGTCATATGAATATTCTCCTCTTACTAGGTGTTATTGCTGTTAGCTACAGCCATTTCTTCATTATCATCAGCAAAGATGGTGTTATCTTGACTGCGATGCTTACCCATCAATTTAGGGCGCTCAATAAGGAAATACAGTATTAAGCCAATACAAACAGCATATACGGTTGATTTAGGATCTGGCATTGCTAACGTTACTGCAACAATACCGGCAACGCCTCGCTCTGTTGAGTTTTTAAGCTGCTCCATACCAACCATAATGCAGATGTAAGCGGTAAGAATTAACGTAAGAGAAAGCGCTATAGGGAGTACTGGCTTAAATAGTGTTACTAACGGTAGTGCTAATAAGGCAAGTAGGCCACTTAACCAAAACGTACCACCGCCACTATAAATAGACTCCATTGATTTACGTCCCATGGCGTAACGCTCTGCAACGGTAGCATGAGCAGCAGTCCATAGTGGACCTGCTAATCCTGGCCATGGCGCAAGAAAAGCATGCATACCATTACGAATAGCTGTTACTAGATGAACACGGTCAACATTTTCTTCAATTTTTTCATCATCGCGAATATGGTCAACGCGTTTAACTAAGGTAAAACCAACAAGAATATCGCCAAAAGCAATAACATAAGCTATTAATGCAGTCGGAATCGCTAATAAAAATACGTCCCAACCAGGAAAGCCTACGGTAAAGGTTAGGTATTGCCACATAAGTCCAAAATCAGGATTGGTAATGCCCCATTGAATATCAGGTAGTGGATATTCACCAACAGACCAACCAACAATCATCGCGATAATCATGCCTGGCACCATGCCAAAATTAGCAATACGACGGGCAAAAGAGTTTTCATTGATGACATTTTTAAATGAAAGTGAAAATAAAATATAAGCAGAGATGACTGAACCAACAATCAGTGAAATCGGTGTGGCGTCTATTCGCCCGCCCACTTTTAATTCACCCATCATGGCTGCCATACCCGCGCCGATAATAATTCCGGACTTAAGTGAGTTTGGAATAACATCAACTAATTTTGAGCCAAGGCGGGTGGCGCCTAAAATAAGAAAAATAATGGATACTTCAATTTGCAATGCAAATAAAGCTTTAATTGCTTCAGGGCCAGGCTCAAAGCCTTTCAAGTAAAGTAATACCACAGGAATGGCTGGTGTTATCCAACCTGGCACTAAAGGCACACCAAGTAATGCGGGGAGAATGTAGCCGACACCAGCAATGAAGGTGAAAGCTAAAGCTGCTTCATAGGGCATACCTAAATAGTTTTGCAGCAAAGGGATCATGGCTAAACCAACCACGAACATAAAAAATCCCTGAATCATTTCAGGCAGTTCCCAACTATAGTGAACAAAAGGTAACCTAATTTTAAAGGGGCCAGCTGGCCAATAAGGTTGCTCTTCCCCATGCTTACGTTTAATTAATTGCATCGATATTCCTGCTGTTAAGGTTAATTTTAAAAAGCAGTGAACTATGAAAGCATTGCAGAAATTTTTCTCAAATGTGACCAAATGTAACAAGCAAAATGAGATATTTTAGAAAAAAGCAGGCGAATTTATTGTTATTAAATTCAATGAATATATAGAGAAGCCTTATGGCGCTTTAGCTGCAGCAAAGCCCAAACTAATTCCATGCTGGAAAAAAAGTAAGTTTTAAACAAAGGAAAAGGCGACTTTTAAATTGCAGACTTACGACTAAAGGACCAGAGAAAAAAACTTAAAATTTTGTGAAGCCCTAAAAAATTCTTAGACGGTTTATATTAGGAATTTTCGACAATTTCGTTTATAATCGCGCCAAAATTTATAGATGCTGGATTTTAAACTTGGTATCTATTTAATTACATTAAAATTTAAATTTATTAAAAGGGCTTATCATGGCTATCGAACGTACTTTTTCTATCGTAAAACCTGATGCAGTAGCAAAAAATGTTATTGGTCAAATCTACAACCGTTTTGAAACTGCTGGTCTTAAAATTGTTGCTTCTAAAATGTTACACCTAAGCAAAGAAAAAGCTGAAGGTTTCTACGCTGAGCACAGCGAGCGTCCTTTCTTTGGTGCTTTAGTTGAGTTCATGACTTCAGGCCCGGTAATGGTTCAAGTATTAGAAGGCGAAAACGCTGTTCTTAAAAACCGTGAAATCATGGGGGCTACTAACCCAGCTGAAGCTTTAGCTGGTACGTTGCGTGCTGATTACGCTGATTCAATTGATGAAAATGCTTGTCACGGCAGCGATGCTTTAGAATCTGCTGCACGTGAAATTGCATACTTTTTCTCAGAAGAAGAGATTTGCCCACGTACTCGTTAATTAATTATTAAACTTCACAGTTTTACTGATTTCTTCGTCGAAAGTACTCACCTACAAATGTAGGCTCCGTGCTTTCTTCTTGAACTAAGTAAAACTGTTTTGTTTAACTACTTAATTAAATATTATTGAGTATCTAAAGGATTTTACCTATTAGGGTAAAATCCTTTTGTTTTATATAGCGTTTTATTTAGCGCCTTATCAAAAGGGGTCTAGCACTCTATTTTCCTTTTGATAAATGGTTAGCTAAATTGTATGAATAGCACAAAAAGTGTACAATCTCTGCCTTTTTGTCGTACCTGAGTTGGAATAAGTTGTATGAGTGAAGTTGCACCAAAAATAAATTTGTTGAATTTTGATCACCAAGGCATGCGTGAGTATTTTCTTGAAATTGGTGAAAAGCCTTTTAGGGCTGATCAAATAATGAAATGGATTTACCATTTTGGCTATTCTGATTTCGAGCAAATGACAAACCTAAACAAAAAGCTTAGGGAAAAATTGCAAAGAAACTGTGAAATTAAAGCGCCTGAAATCTCACAAAAACAAGTGTCAAATGACGGCACAATAAAATATGCCCTAATGCTTGAAGGTGGGCAAGAAGTTGAAACCGTATGGATCCCTGAAAATGATCGCGCAACTTTATGTGTTTCATCGCAGGTAGGTTGTGCTCTGGAATGTACTTTTTGCTCTACCGCTCAGCAAGGTTTCAACCGAAATCTTTCTATGGCTGAAATTATTGGCCAAGTTTGGCGTGTCGCTAACGATATTGGTGCGACTCGAATTACCGGAAAACGTCCGATTACCAATATAGTGATGATGGGCATGGGTGAGCCGTTGTTAAACATGAAAAACCTGATCCCTGCACTTGATACCATGTTGAACGACTTAGGTTATGGCTTATCAAAACGCCGCGTGACGGTAAGTACCTCAGGTGTTGTTCCAGCACTGGATATGTTAAAAGAAAAGATTGATTGTGCTTTGGCTATTTCAGTGCATGCCCCAGACAATGCCTTGCGTGATGTCTTGGTGCCAATCAATAAAAAATATCCGTTGGAAGAGTTTTTAGCTGCGGCAGGTCGTTATGTTGAAGGTTCAAAAGCCAATAAACAAGCGACTATTGAATATGTGATGTTAGATCATGTCAATGACTCCACCGAGCAAGCCCATGCTTTAGCTCATGCGCTAAAAGATTTACCAAGTAAGATAAACCTCATTCCTTTTAATCCTTACCCGGGTTCGCCTTACAAACGTCCAAGTAACTCTCGCATAGATCGTTTTGATAAAGTCTTACAAAGTTATGGGCTAACGGTAATAACTCGAAGAACTCGTGGCGAAGATATTGATGCGGCTTGTGGTCAACTTGCTGGCGATGTTTTAGACAGAACAAAACGCACTCAAATATTGTCAGATAAGCAATCAGCAGTCGATAATGAAAAAAAACAGGTGAAAGCTGATGAAATTTCAGTAAAAATGGTCTGAAATGGAAATATGGGATCGACATAATTTAATTATGTAAATTTAGGGGATAGCTTTTGGTTAATCATTGGTTTAATAGCATACTTGTCATCGCTTTATCTTTTACTTTGAGCGCTTGTGTGACGCAAAATTTTGAAAACGGCGAAACACCCGTTGTTCAAAATCAAGCCAGTAGAGATGATATGGCAGCAACGCGCATATCATTAGGACTTGGTTATTTAAAAATGGGCAATATGCCTCAAGCCAAGCAAAACCTTGAAAAAGCAAAAAAATTCGCTCCCGAAATGGTACAAGTTTATACTGCCTTTGCCCATTATTATGAAACCGTGGGCGAGCATAAATTGACCATAAGCTCCTATGAAAAGGCATTAACATTAAAAAGTGATGATGCTGATACGTTAAATAATTATGGTGTTTACCTGTGTCGCCAAAATCAAATTGTTGCTGCCGAGCAACAATTTTTAAAAGCGATTGCAGTGCCAACGTATTTGCTTGTCGCTAAAAGTTATGAAAATTTAGCGTCATGTTTTTTACAAGTTGATAATTTTGAGAAAGCTGAAAGCTACTTAAGCAAAGCCATTTTGCATAGTCCAAGTAGTGCTTCAACACTCCTTCAAATGGTACGTTTACAATATGCTATGGGTCAATACCCACAGGCTAAAGTTTTTGAGCAACGTTTTGAGAAAGTTACTCGCCGTTTTACCCCGCAATCGTTAGCACTTGCTTATAAACTCCACGTAAAGCTTGGTCAAAAAAGAACCGCGAAAAATTATGGTACTATGTTGGTAAAAATGTACCCTCAGTCATGGGAAGCAAAACAATATTTACTCAATGAACTTGAATTGATAGACGCTGACAATTTAGCTAAAAGATTTCAGTTAACCAAAGTAAAAATACAAGATAACAAACCTAAAAAGCGCATTGTTAAATTATCACCTAAGAAAAAGGTGGCAGGGCAAATAAAGGCTCCTTCATCAGCAAAGGTTGCTCAACTTAACACACCTAAAAGCAATTTAAGCGTAGCTAACAAAGGTAAAAAAGAGCAGAAACTGATTAAAACGGTCGCAGTGCCAATCCCAAGCTCAAAAAGTGGCGCGATAGCAAGTACTCAAGTGATTAGTGATGTATTATCCATGCCTGCCTCCTTACCTGCCTCGTTAGAGAAAAAGCCAGGCAAGGCCGCTAGCAAACCAGTCTCATCAAGCTCAGCTTCAAGTGCCGAAATTGCAACAGCCATTATTGCTACGACACCTGAAACTGCAGTAAAAGAGAAAAAAATGCTTGTACTCAGTGCTCCTGAAAAATTTGACGCAGATAATATTAAAGTATCTGACAATGCTCAAGCCCACTTACAAATAACACAAACAGAAAATACACTGCAAACCCGAACACCAACAGTAGAAGTCAGCCAAGAAAAAGTAGCTCAAGAAAAAAACTTACCTGTAGTATTAGGCGCTAAAGAAGCAGCGCAAGCAGAAAACAATTCTATAGAAGAAACTCTCCAAGAAGAGCTTAAGCAAGAAGATCGAAAAATTGTAAATGTCGCTAAAAAACCAGCGCCTATCGTTGAAGACATAATTACCCCTCAGGCGATCATAGTGGTTGCTCCCGATAGCAAAGCACTTGAAGCAGAAGCACAACAGGCCAAAGCTCAAGACATTAAAATTGCTGAAGTGACTAAGCAGAGTGTAGCACCTGAAGAAAGCCAAGAAACGTCAAAACATGCACCAGCAACTCAAGAATTATTAAGCCAAGAAGAAAGTTCTGAAATAAAAAAAGCACCGCAGAAAGCCAAAAAAAATACAGTAAAATCACCAAGAACTCATACTGTAGTAAGCGGCGACACTTTATTCGGTATTTCAGTGCAATATAATGTTAAAATTAAAGCTTTGCGTCGTTGGAACAAACTTTCCAAGAAAAGAAAAATACGTATAAACGATAAACTGATTATTGAAAATCCGGATGTGGTAACAAAAATTAATGATTAAAGAACTATCGGCTGCTAAAGACAGCAAGCAAATTGATGAACTTGACGAAGATATAATTGTTGTCGGTCCGGGACAAATATTAAGCGAAGCGCGAAAAAAACTATCATTAACGCAGCAACAAGTAGCAGATAAACTGAATTTTAGAATTAATTTGGTGGTTGATATTGAAAATGATAGTTTTGATCATTCTCTGCCTGCTACCTTTAACCGAGGTTATTTACGTAATTACGCCAAACTGGTTGGAGTTGATATTGAAGAGGTATTAGCGGCTTATGATTTATTAGGGATTGCAGAAGCACAGCGTAGTGAAATGCAAAGCTTTTCAAATTTAACCGAAAAACAAGCTGAGCATAGTCGTTTAATGTGGCTTAGTTATTTGATAGCCGCTATTCTATTTGGCCTTATGGTATTATGGTGGTTTCAAAAACCTGCTGATGCTCCTTTATTTAACCTTGCTGATGGGAATGCCAAAGCAACAGCTGATGACTCTTCTGGTCCAAACGCAGTAAAAACTAGCGTTGATGAAGTAGTTAAAGGCAAGCCGATAGAAGAAAATAGCTCAGAGTTATTGCAGCCAGAATTGCAAAAAGAACTAAAGCCAGAGCTGCAGGAGGAGCTGTTAAGTTCAGAGCAAGAGCCAGTATCAGTAACTCAAGCAGTTGACGATACAATTTCAACGGTGAGTGAAAAACTCACTAATGAGGTCGCATTGGTTGAAGCGAATGATCAACTTAACTCTCAACAAGTACAGTCTGAAGAAGTGCTTAGCAGTACAGCTGTTTTTACTTTCTCAGGTGATTGTTGGGTAAATATTTATGATGCCACAGGTGAGCGTATTGCTTGGGGTGTTAAAAAGTCTGGATATGTTATGACAGTTTCAGGCAAAGCCCCTTTAAAGGTGACCTTAGGGAAACCGGAATTAGCTGAAATAGTTTTTAATGGTCAATCAATTGATATGTCACCATTTAATGTTGGTAATATTGCCAAGTTTACTTTGCCTCTCTCTTCGGAATAGTATCCTAAATGAGAAGTTAAGTTCATATTATTAGTAAAGAAAAGTTATGTTTAAAGAATCTCCTATTATTCGTCGTAAATCGCGCCAAATCATGGTGGGTAATGTACCTGTAGGTGGTGATGCTCCTATTACCGTACAGTCGATGACAAATACGCAAACTACCGATGTCGCCGCAACAGTGGCACAAATTAAGTCGTTAGAAGCTGTTGGTGCAGATATCGTTCGTGTCAGTGTACCCACCATGGATGCTGCAGAAGCATTTCGTGAAATCAAACAGCAAGTGAATGTACCTTTAGTGACCGATATTCACTTTGATTATCGCATTGCCTTAAAAGTAGCTGAATATGGCGCTGACTGTTTACGTATTAATCCAGGCAATATCGGTCGTGAAGATCGCGTCAGAAGCGTGGTTGAATGTGCACGAGATAAAAATATCCCAATTCGTATTGGAGTTAATGGCGGCTCACTGGAAAAAGATATTCAAGAGAAATATACCGAGCCAACACCAGAAGCATTATTAGAATCAGCAATGCGCCATGTAGATATTCTAGATCGACTTAACTTTGACCAATTTAAAGTTAGTGTTAAAGCCTCAGATGTATTTCTTGCCGTAGAATCTTATAAATTATTAGCTCAACAAATTGATAACCCATTGCATCTTGGTATCACCGAAGCCGGAGGTTTACGCTCTGGTGCGGTGAAATCTTCCGTTGGTTTGGGGATGCTCTTATCTCAAGGTATTGGCGATACGTTACGTGTATCCTTGGCAGCAGATCCTGTTGAAGAAATTAAAGTCGGTTTTGATATTTTAAAATCATTAAAACTACGTAGCCGAGGCATTAATTTAATTGCTTGTCCAAGCTGCTCAAGACAAGAGTTTGATGTGGTTGCGACGGTAAATGCATTAGAACAACGCATTGAAGATATCATGACGCCTATGGATGTATCTATCATTGGTTGTATCGTGAATGGCCCAGGCGAGGCCATGGTGTCTGACTTAGGCTTAACAGGCGGAAATAAGAAAAGTGGTTATTACCTTGATGGCATTCGCCAAAAAGAACGCTTTGATAATACTGACCTTGTTGATCAACTTGAACAACGTATTCGCACTAAAGCAAAAATGCTTGATCAAGCCAACCAAATTGACGTGAAAAAAATAGAAGAGTAAACCTGCTTATTTATTAATTAAGGTTTATTAGTGCCTGTTTATTAGATAGGCATTATTAGGTACAATGCGCGCTGCAAAATAATTTATCAGTGTTTGTTGTAGACAAAAATACGTTTACACGCTATTTCAAATTAAAAGAGAAGTAACTAAGTGTCAAAGAATAAGACATTACAAGCCATTCGAGGTATGAATGATTGCTTGCCAAACGAAACCAATATCTGGCAAATGGTTGAGTCGGTACTACGCCGAGTCGCTAGCAACTATGGTTTTGCTGAAATTCGTATGCCAATTGTTGAGTCAACCGCGTTGTTTAAGCGTTCAATTGGTGAAGTCACTGATATTGTAGAAAAAGAAATGTACACCTTTGATGATCGCAATGGTGACAGCCTAACATTACGCCCAGAAGGCACAGCAAGTTGTGTGCGTGCTGGAAATCAGCATGGCTTACTTTACAACCAAGAACAACGTTTGTGGTACATGGGACCAATGTTTCGCCATGAAAGACCACAAAAAGGTCGCTATCGTCAATTTCACCAATTTGGCCTAGAAGCCTTTGGTATAGCAACTCCTGATATTGATGCTGAAATTATTTTACTAACTTCTCGTTTATGGAAGGAACTTGGCATCAATGAATTTGTCACACTAGAGTTGAACTCGTTAGGTAGCAATGAAGAACGTGCTAACTATCGAGATGCATTGGTGGCTTATTTAACTGAGCGTGAAGAGTTGTTAGATGAAGATTCTAAGCGTCGTATGCATACTAATCCGTTACGTGTCTTAGATAGCAAAAATCCACAAGTGCAAGAAGCCTTAGTGGATGCACCTAAGTTATCTGATTACTTTGGTGAAGAAACAAAAGCGCATTTTGCTAGCCTTTGCCAACGTTTGGATGCAGCAGGTGTTAACTACGTATTAAATGAGCGTTTAGTACGTGGACTCGATTATTATAATCGCACAGTATTTGAGTGGGTAACCAGTAGTTTAGGCGCACAAGGCACAATTTGTGCGGGCGGCCGTTACGACGGTTTAGTAGAGCAGCTTGGCGGTAAAGCAACACCTGCTTTTGGTTTTGCTTTAGGTATTGAGCGTTTAGTACTGATGTTAACTAGCTTAGAGAAAGTTGCTAATGTACGCCCTCAAGTAGATGCCTACATAGTGATTTTAGGTGACGAAGCTCAAATTGCTGCAAATCAATTAGCTGAGCAGTGGCGTGATCAAGTGCCAGATATTCGCTTGCAATGTCACTGTGGTGGCGGCAACATGAAGAAACAATTAAAGCGCGCAGATAAATCTAACGCGCAAATTGCGTTAATACTAGGCGATAACGAAATTGCAGAGCAAAAAGTGATGGTTAAGTATTTACGTGGTCAACAAGAACAACAAAACCTGGCTTTTGAACAAGTACCAGATTTATTAACGACATTAATTTAAGACGTATAGTCGAAGGTGAAGAAGTGGAAATTTATCAAACAGAAGAACAACAAGTAGAAGCAATTAAAGGTTATTGGCAAGAAAACGGTAATATGATTATTGCTGGTATAGTACTTGGTTTTGCTGGCTTTATCGGCTTTAATTTTTATAAAGAAAACCAATTAGAAAATGAATTAGCAATTGCAGATAGCTATCAAGCTTTAGTTGAAAGTGCCACTGAAAACAAAGCTGCTTTTAACGAGAATGCCAAAAAATTTATCAGTGAAAATTCAGACTCAGGTTATGCAGCATTAACTTCCCTAGCCTTAGCAAAAGAAGCGGTAACTGATAAAAACTGGGTAGAAGCTCAAGCCCAATTAAATGCTGCAATAGCAAGTGCACCAAGCGACGGTATAAAAGGTATTGCTAGTTTACGTCTTGCACGTATTCAAATACAGCAATCTCAGTATGAAGAAGCATTAGCAACATTGGCAAAACCATTACCTGAATCGTTTACTGCGGCAGCAGAAGAAGCAAAGGGTGATACTTATTTACTACAAGGTAAAAAAGAATTAGCACGTAATGCTTATCAAGCTGCCATTGCAGCAGACGGCCTAGCAAGCAGCCCAAGTTTACAAATGAAACTAGATGATCTGGCAATAGTAGTTAATTTGCCGGCAGCTTCACCAACTGAAGAAGCAGCTAAGTAAGGTTATTTAATGGCATTCTATAATAAAAAAATAGGCTTAAAACTAGTAAAAAAACATCAAAAATTATTGGCTGTTTTTTTACTTTCAGGTGTTTTATTTAGCTGTTCTTCTACAGATGATGAAGAGATTAGCGCGGAAACCGTTGCTGAATTAACGGAGATAAACGAGCAGTTTGAGCCAAAAGTCCTTTGGGAAGAAAGTGTTGGCGATGGCAGCGAAGATTACTTTTCTCGACTAAAACCTGTTGCTGCTTACGGTAATATTTATAGTGCTAGCCGAGCAGGTGATGTTATTGCTTTTGATGAAAAAACAGGGGACACCCTGTGGGAAGCAGACCTAAGTGATATTAAAGATACAAGAAGCTTTTGGGATAGCAAAACTTCAGCTTTACTCTCAGGTGGTCCCGTTGCCGGCTCAGATAAAATCTTCATTGGTAGTGAAAATGGCAAAGTATTCGCCTTGGATGCAAAAACAGGCGATGTAGTTTGGCAAGTTAATATCAAGGGTGAAGTGATCAATGCTCCTGCGATTGATTCTGGTATTGTGGTGGTAAATAGTGCCTCAGGGATTATGGTGGGACTTAATGCTGAAGATGGGAAGGAACTCTGGAAAGTAGAACAAGATGTTCCAGCCTTAACCTTGCGTGGTATTAGTGCCCCTGTTATTGCATCCGGTGGTGTTATTATTGGTACCAGTAAAGGCAGCGTTGATGTTTACCTGCTAGATAATGGCCAGCAAGGTTGGACAACTGAAATTGGTGAAGCAACGGGTTCAACTGAACTTGAGCGCGTCATTGATGTTGATACTACACCAGTCATTTTTGGCGACAAAATTTATGCGGTTTCTTCTCGTGGCAACCTAGTTGCTATTGAGCTTAAAAGTGGTCGTATTTTGTGGAAACGCCAATATTCATCGTATCGTCAAATATCAATTTACCGCAATACTATTTTCTTAACTAACATACGTGGTCATGTTTATGCTATTGATAGAGTGAATGGTATAGAGCGTTGGAGCAACCTTGCCTTAACTAATCGAGGCGTTACTGGCCCTGCGGTTATTGATGATTATGTTGTTGTTGGCGATTTTGAAGGTTATCTGCACTGGTTAAACCAAGAAACAGGTGAAATTGTTGCGCGTCATGAAGTAGATGGCAGTGGTATTCATACAACACCAACAGTGGTTAATAATATATTATTTAGCCAGTCTCGAGACGGTGATTTACAAGCAATCGCAACACCAAAACCATAAAGGCGGAATAATAGTCAATTGCCTTTAGTGATACTAAGCTAGTGAAGATTCATTATCTTGGTATGATTTTTTAGACTAGAATTATATACGGCTCCAGTGCTTTTGCATGTGGAGCCGTTACTTGTTTTTATACACTCGCTTTTATATAGAATAATGTGGTGAGTTTTAGTAAATTTTTGAGGTTTTCATGCTTCCTGTCGTAGCCTTAGTTGGCCGCCCTAATGTTGGTAAATCAACGTTATTTAACCGTTTAACGCGTTCAAGAAATGCTTTAGTAGCTGACTATCCAGGCTTAACGCGAGATCGCCAATATGGTCAGGCACAAGTTGAGGAGCACCCTTTCATCGTGATCGACACAGGTGGTATACAGGGTGATGAAGAAGGTATAGATACTTTAATGGCAGAGCAATCGCTGATGGCGGTGGAAGAAGCCGATGCGGTGCTATTCTTAGTGGATGCAAGAGATGGTTTAACCTCTGCAGATCATGGTATTGCGGACTATCTGCGTAAGCAAAATAAGAAAGTATTCTTGGTGGCCAATAAAGTTGATGGCATTGATGCAGACTCAGCAGTCGCAGAATTTTATGCCTTAAGTTTAGGTGAAGAAGTGCATCAAATTGCAGCCGCTCATGGTCGTGGTGTTACACAATTATTAACCTTAGCGTTGACCCCTCATATTGAAGCGCTAGGGCAGCCAAAAAGTGAAGAGAATAATGAATTCGAAGGTGATTATGAGTTAACAGAGGCTGAACTTGAACAGCAGCTCTCTGAAGCACCAAATGAAAATGACACTATTAAACTGGCGATTATCGGTAAACCTAATGTTGGTAAATCGACACTTACCAACCGCATCTTGGGCGAAGAGCGCGTTGTTGTTTACGATATGCCAGGCACAACGCGCGACAGTGTTTATATTCCTATGGAACATAATGGTCGTTCGTACACGCTAATTGATACCGCTGGTATTCGTCGCCGTAAAAATGTCACTGATGTGGTTGAAAAATATTCGGTTATTAAAACATTGCGAGCCATAGAAGATGCTAATGTTTGCTTATTAATTATTGATGCAAGAGAAGGTATTACCGATCAAGATTTAAGTTTACTTGGCTTTATTCTTGAAGCAGGGCGCTCACTGGTGTTGGCCGTTAACAAGTGGGACGGCTTAGATGAACATGTTAAAGACAGAATAAAAACGGAATTAGACAGACGTTTAGGCTTTATCGACTTTGCTAAAATTCACTTTATTTCTGCTCTACATGGTACAGGAGTTGGTCATTTATACGAGTCAGTAGAAGAAGCTTTTGTCAGTGCAACTAAGCGTATCTCTACGGCTATGGTTACTAAAATACTTGATATGGCAGTGTTTGATCACCAACCGCCCATGTATCAAGGTCGACGTATTAAATTAAAGTATGCCCATGCAGGGGGGTACAATCCGCCTATTATTGTTATTCATGGTAATTTAGCGAAGAAGTTACCTAGTTCATACAAGCGCTATTTAATGAATTATTACCGTAAGTCATTAAAAATTATGGGAACCCCTATTCGAATTGAATTTAGAGAAACATCAAATCCATTCGCAGGCAAGAAGAAATTAACCTATACTGAACAGAAGAAAATTGCCCGTGCCACACAGGGTTATAATAAAGATTTAAAATAATATTAAGGAGAGCTGTAACAAAAAATAGCCTATAAGTTACTCAGTTTAGTTACTTTTGCATTTGAGCTACACTAAAGCTTATGCTGCTATGTTTTTGTTTGTACTCGTATTTTTAGCTTATGGCAGAAAAACCGAACAATATAGATACCGCAGTTCGACTAAATAAAAACTTGGCTCTATTACATGCAGGTAGCGCAATAACAATTGATATTGCCACTCCTGCTGGTCAAAGAGGCAAGTTTAGAACCACTTTCATTGGCTATTTACCTAAACATTATGTATTGATTCAGTTTCCTGACTCAAGTAAATTAGGTGCATTCTCCCATCATATCAAGCAAGGCATTGGTGTTACTGTTCGTGGGCTTATAGAAGGTCATGAAGGAGCAGTAGTAGCATTTGTCAGTTCAATAAAGCAAACCATCCAAATGCCGTCACGTATTATGGTATTAGAGTTTCCTCGTACCGTTGGCTTACAGTACTTACGCTCTTCAATTCGAATAGACACAAATATTACTGCTAAAGTGCTTATCGATCAAAACTACTGGCAAGCGACGATTGCAGATTTATCTATTAGTGGTTGCCAGTTAAATATTATTAACGGTGAAAAGCTAGTATTGTCAGAGAAAAAGAATTTAGAAATTATAGTGGAAGGTGACGACAGTGCTGGTAATACGAAACTCATGGGCACTGTTTGTAATTTAAAACATCAAACCGACGGTTTAACTTTTGGCGTTAAATTTTCAACAGAAAGCAACCAACAAGTCAGTCAGTTACTACTCGATACCATTACCAATGAAACAAGTGATGCTTAAGTTTTAATCACAACTGCTTTAATACTCCCATCAGTTACTTGTACATTTATCTCATCATCAATTTGCACTTGAGCAACGCTACTGATTAACTCATTGTTAGCATTTCGAGTAATACTATAACCACGGGCAATGGTTGCGAGTGGGCTAACTAAGTGTAATTGCTCAATCAAATGTACAAAAGCCTCACTCTTTAACGCTAGCTTATTTTGCATAGCATAAATGAGTCTATGTCTGTTTTGATCTATTTGAGCATGCTGTTGTTCAATGCTTTTTTCAGGTGATAGTTGCCATAATCTTTGCTGTAATAGCCTTGGCTGCTGTGCTTTATTGCTTAGTAAACGTTGCATGACACGGTTTAATCTAAGTGCTAACTCGTCTGATTTTTGTTGCTGAGAAAGCAGCTGCTGCTCAGGGTGTACTAGGGCTAACCTATGCTGTATATGTTGATGTGATTGCGTTAATTTAGAGGTTTTACCTGTGATCGCACGGGATAAACGTTGCCTTAATAGTAATATTCTATCGAGCAACTCCTTGGTGTCTGTAGAAACCAACTCAGCTGCAGCTGAAGGTGTAGCTGCCCGTAAATCCGCAACATAATCACTTAATGTGGTATCTACTTCATGACCGACAGCGCTGATAACGGGTAAAGTAGAGTCATAAATTGCTTTAACTACACATTCTTCGTTAAATGACCAAAGATCTTCTAGTGAACCACCACCTCGACCAACAATCAGTAAATCACATTCTTGACGCACATTTGCTTGAGCAATAGCATGACAAATATCATTACTGGCATATTCACCTTGAACAAGAGCTGGGTAGATAATAGCCTTGATAAAGGGGTTACGTCTTTGAAGTACCGTTAATATGTCTTTAACCGCCGCACCTGTCGGTGAGGTAACTATACCAACGGTTTGTATATGTTTAGGTATTGGCTTTTTATGTGTTTGTGAAAAAATGCCCAAGGCATTAAGTTTATTCTTTAATTGTTCATATTGTTGGCGTAGTAAACCTTCACCAGCATCTTCCATGTGCTCAATAATTAGTTGGAAATCACCTCTTGGTTCATAGAGTGAAACTTTTGCTCTCACTAGCACCTGCTGACCATTACCAGCCTTAACTTTCACTCGTCGGTTACTACCTTTAAACATGGCACAACGTACTTGTGATTTACAATCTTTTAATGACAAATACCAATGTCCAGAGCTGGCAGCAACAAAGTTTGATATTTCACCGGTTAGCCACACCGTATGAAGTTCGCTTTCTAATATAAAGCGTACTTTTTTGGTTAATTCACTAACCTGTAAAATATGTTGAGATGCCATAATAATGAATAAAGGTAAATGCAAATAGTGTTTGAAGTGGCATTATATCGTTGTGAAAAATATTTAGGGCATTTATTTTGCATTGTTTTTTCAAAATAATGACTTTTGTCACTAAATTTATGTTTACCTGAACAAGGAAAACGGTTAAAATTCTGCCGCAATATTTGATACCAAGATTAACTCTTCGGTATCCACTCCACACTTTAACTCTGGTGATATTGCGATGTTACGAATTGCCCAAGAAGCGTTAACTTTTGATGATGTTCTACTGGTACCTGCACACTCTAAGGTACTTCCTCATACAGCCGATTTAAAAACCCGTCTAACTCGAAAAATTGATTTAAATGTACCTATGGTTTCTGCGTCTATGGACACAGTGACAGAAGCACGTTTGGCTATAACCTTAGCACAAGAAGGTGGCTTAGGTTTTATTCACAAAAATATGACCATTGCCGAACAAGCTAGTAATGTATCGCAAGTGAAAAAATATGAAAGTGGTGTGGTTTCAGACCCTGTTGCAGTTTCGCCTGATGACACCATTGAACAAGTAATGCACAAAGCTGATGACCTTGGCTTTTCTGGCTTCCCTGTTGTAGATAAGACTAATAATTTGGTCGGTATTATTACTGGCCGTGACTTACGTTTTGAAACAGATTTAACTAAGCCTGTATCAGCCTTGATGACGACAAAAGATAAGCTAGTTACCGTAACTCCCGATGCAGAGCGCGAAGAAATATTAGGCTTGATGCATGAAAACCGTATCGAAAAAATCTTAGTAGTAAATTCAGATTTTAAATTACAAGGTTTGATCACTGCAAAAGATTACCAAAAAGCTGAAAGAAAACCGAATGCTTGTAAAGATGAGCTAGGTCGTTTACGTGTTGGCGCGGCAGTTGGTGTTGGTGCAGGTACAGACGAACGTATTGATGCCTTAGTGGCTGCAGGCGTAGATGTTTTATTAATTGATACATCACACGGTCACTCGCAAGGCGTATTAGACAGAGTGAAAGAAACACGAGAAAAGTACCCTGACTTACAAATTGTTGCCGGTAATGTTGCCACAGGCGCTGGTGCAAAAGCGTTAGCTGATGCCGGTGTTGATGCTGTTAAAGTAGGTATTGGTCCAGGTTCAATTTGTACAACCCGTATTGTTACAGGTGTTGGAGTACCACAATTAACGGCTATTTCTAATGCAGTAGAAGCATTAAAAGGCACAGATATACCTGTAATTGCTGATGGCGGCATTCGTTTTTCTGGCGATATTGCTAAAGCTCTCGTTGCTGGTGCGCACTGCGTGATGGTAGGTAGCATGTTAGCAGGTACTGAAGAGTCTCCAGGCGAAGTTGAGCTTTATCAAGGTCGTTATTATAAGTCGTATCGCGGTATGGGTTCTTTAGGAGCTATGAGCCAAAAAGAAGGCTCAAGTGATCGTTACTTCCAAAAAACGGATGGTGAAGCAGATAAATTAGTGCCAGAAGGTATTGAAGGTCGTGTTGCTTATAAAGGCCCTGTTGCAGCGATTATCCATCAACAAATGGGCGGTTTACGTTCATCTATGGGCTTAACGGGTAGTGAAACGATTGAAGTGATGCGTACTAAGCCTGAGTTTATGAAGATAACTTCAGCTGGTATGGGTGAGTCTCACGTACATGACGTGACCATCACTAAAGAAGCTCCTAACTATAGGTTAGGTTAGATCTAGTAGGCATTGGCCTTTTTATCTGACTTCTGCGTTGGAAGTACTCATTGACTAGCGTCAACTCTGTGCTTCCGCCTTGAATTCAAATAAAAATTCTCAATGCTTAATCGATTCACAAAGAAAAAATTCAAACAGGCTGAGCTGTAATTCTCTTTAATGAGTGAAGCTCAGCCTTTTTATACACATAGCTCTAAATGAACAAATTTTTTAGAGCGATAAAAGTAGGAAAACAAACATGAGTAACAAAGACATTCATGATCACCGCATACTTATTTTAGATTTTGGCTCACAGTACACTCAGCTTATTGCTCGTCGTGTTCGTGAAATTGGCGTTTACTGTGAACTTTGGTCATGGGATGTTACCGAAGCACAAATTAAAGATTTTAACCCTACAGGGATTATTCTAGCAGGCGGTCCAGAGTCAGTTACTGAAGATAACTCACCACGTGCTCCTGAGTATGTGTTCACTGCCAATGTGCCTGTATTAGGTATTTGTTACGGCATGCAAACTATGGCTGAACAGCTTGGTGGTGGCGTACAAAGCAGTGAACATAAAGAGTTTGGTTACGCCGCTGTAGAAGTGGTTGCTCAATCGGCTTTATTTAAGAATATTGAAGATCATATCAGTGCTAATGGTAATGCCTTACTTGACGTTTGGATGAGTCATGGTGATAAAGTTTCTGCTATTCCAGAAGGTTTTACTACCGTTGCGAAAACAGATAGCTGTGCTTATGCGGCAATGGCAAACGAAGACAAGCATTTCTACGGTGTACAATTTCACCCTGAAGTAACACACACTAAGCAAGGCATGCGTATCTTAGAGCATTTTGTTGTTGATATTTGTCAGTGTGAAAAGCTTTGGACATCGGCGTCAATCATTGAAGATGCCGTTGCTAAAATGAAAGCACAAGTAGGTGATGATGAAGTAATTTTAGGTCTATCAGGCGGTGTTGATTCATCTGTTGTTGCCATGCTATTACAACGTGCTATTGGTGATAAATTAACTTGTGTATTTGTTGATAATGGTTTGCTTCGTTTAAACGAAGGACAACAAGTAATGGACATGTTTGGTGATCACTTTGGTTTAAATATCGTTCATGTGAATGCTGAACAACGCTTTTTAGATCGTTTAGCCGGTGAAGATGATCCAGAGAAAAAACGTAAAATTATCGGTAACGTATTTGTTGACGTTTTTGATGAAGAATCTAAAAAGCTTAAAAATGCTAAATGGTTAGCACAAGGGACTATTTACCCAGATGTGATTGAATCAGCAGCATCTGCAACAGGTAAAGCCCATGTAATTAAGTCTCACCATAATGTTGGTGGTTTACCTGATGATATGGAGCTAGGTTTAGTTGAGCCATTACGCGAGTTATTTAAAGATGAAGTACGTAAAATTGGTCTAGAGTTAGGTTTACCTTACGATATGCTTTACCGTCACCCGTTCCCAGGTCCTGGTTTAGGCGTGCGTATTTTAGGTGAAGTGAAAAAAGAATATGCTGACTTATTGCGTCGCGCAGATGCTATTTTCATTGAAGAGCTGCATAAACATGACTTGTACCACAAAGTAAGCCAAGCCTTTACCGTATTCTTACCTGTACGCTCTGTGGGTGTTATGGGCGATGCCCGTAAATATGATTGGGTTGTGAGCTTACGTGCTGTTGAAACTATTGATTTTATGACAGCTCACTGGGCACATTTACCGTATGATTTCTTAGGTTTAGTGTCTAATCGTATTATTAACGAAATTGATGGAATTTCTCGCGTAGTTTACGATATTTCGGGGAAACCACCTGCGACTATCGAATGGGAATAATTTAATTTTAGGCTAGCTAAATTGCTAAAATTCGTTGTCAACCGTACTCACTGACCAGAGTCAGCTCCGTGCGCTTTCTTAGAATTTAAACAATTTTTCTTTGCCTAATTATTAAATTAGCATTTTTGTAAAACCCCAAAGCTGTATGGCTTTGGGGTTTTTTAGTGGTTAATGAAAAAGAAATGCGCTTTAGGTTAAATAATTGCGTGGATTGTTATAGCATAGAGTTAATTCTTCACAATATTTACCGTGTAAATTTTGCAATTTTAGGATGTTAGTTATGTTTAAGTTAGGACAAAAACTGAGTGTTATTTTCACTGTATTGGTTTTATCGGGTTGTTCATCGGCCTATTATTCTGCCATGGAAAAAGTGGGCGTTCATAAGCGCGATATCATGGTTGATCGTGTTATTGACGCTAAAGAGTCACAGCAAGAAGCGCAAGAGCAGTTTAAATCTGCGTTAGAAGAAATGACGGCACTGATTAACTTTGATGGTGGCAAATTAGAAGACCAATACAATGTTATTCAAGAGCAATATGAAGACTCTAAAGAAGCCGCGGAGAAAGTAAGCTCGCGTATTGAAAAAATTGAAGATGTTTCAGATGCTTTGTTTGAAGAGTGGCAAGATGAAATAGAGCAAATCTCAAGTTCGAATTTAAAAAGACAAAGTTCGTTAAAACTCAAAGAAACGCAACGTCGTTATAGAAGCTTAATCAAGTCTATGCGAAAAGCAGAGAGTAAAATGGCACCAGTACTTTCGGCGCTAAAAGACAATAGCCTATTCTTAAAACATAACTTGAATGCCAGAGCTATTGGCGCTCTACAAGGTGAAATGGTATCCATTAAAAAAGATGTTAGCGCTCTAATTAAAGATATGAATGCTGCTATTGCGCAATCACAAATCTTTATTGATATGCTGGAGAAATAAGTGATGATTGAAAGATTAGAAACTAAGCAGCGTATGAGCCGCATTGTAAAGCATAACGGCACCATTTATTTGTGTGGGCAAGTTGCAGCCGATGCCAGTAAAGACATTACCGAACAAACGCAAACCATGTTAGCAAAAGTTGATGACTTACTCTTACAAGCAGGTAGCGATAGAAAGCATATTTTATCAGCCACCATTTATGTTAAAGACATGAGTTATTTTGCCGAAATGAATGCGGTGTGGGATGCATGGGTTCCTGAGGGGCATGCACCAGCACGTGCTTGTGTTGCCGCTAAAATGGCTCGTGAAGCTTTGCTCGTTGAAATTTCAATCGTGGCGGCAGAGATTTAATAAATATCATCATTGTATTAGCGTGGATTACAGGTATATGGGAAGTCAGAACTATAGTTGAGTTAAACAAAAAGTAGATTTTCCATATTCTAAATATATTTGGAGTAAAACTTTTCCAAGGAGGTTGTAACAAGTCTTTTGCTAAATATTGCTACTTCGTTATCCTTTCCTTAACATTTTATTTGTTACATACGTATGTAATTGTCTATAGAACTAAATTTAGGTAAATTTTATAAATTACAAATACTGATAATTAATTAAGCTTAAAAGGGAATATACGTGAAAAATATTTTTATTCTCTTTTGTGTTTTTTCTTTATTTTCAAAAGAGACACTTGCTGAGAAGGTAACGTTGCATTTTTGGCATTCTCTTGAGGCTAATGGTTTATTTCAGGAACTTGCTCAGCAATTTTCCATACTTCACCCTGATATAAAAATAATCACCAAAAACTATCCTACCGATGATCTTAAATCGACCATTATTTTCTCAATTCTTAAGGATGAAGCTCCTGATGTTGCTTTATTTCCAAGCGATTTGCTGGGCTATTATGAGGTACTTAAGCTAGGAAATATCCCTTTAAATTGGTTTTCTGAAACAATTACTAAAACGTTAATACAAACTACAGGTAAGCAAAAGAAAAAGTACGGAATACCTATCTATACAGGTAATCATTTAATGCTTTTCTATAACAAAAGTTTGATTGATAAGCCGGCATCTACATGGCAGGCAATGGCAGAGCAAAGAATATTACTAAAAGAAAAAGGCGTAACTCCCTTAGCAATACGCATAAATAAAATGTATTGGTTTATTAGTTTCTTAAATGCCTATGGTGGTTTCCCTATAGTTGAAGAAAAAATAGTTATTAATCGAGCCGCCATGATTAAAGCTCTAAAAGCCTATAAATTCTTACTTGACGAGCAATTAACTGAAATTGATTGTGATTTTGATTGTACAAATAATCGATTTTTTCAAGGGGAGTTTGCTTATTCTCTAAATGGCCTGTGGTCATATCGTGATAGTAAAATGCGATTAGGTGAAAATTTTGGTGTCGCTTTATTGCCCTCTTTTAATGGTTTGCCGTTAAAACCAATGCGTTCAACAACAGTACTAGCCTTTCCTAATAACTCTTTAAACAGTGAAAAATCATTAGCACTAAAATCCTTCGCTCACTTCATGCAAAGCTATAGTGTTCAAAAGCAGTTTTATGAAAAAGTAGACCTTATCCCCGTTGATGAAGTCGTCGCGAAAGAAATACATCAGCAAACCACCTATAATAAAAAAATAGTATTAGCTCAGTTAGATAACACTATTGCTATGCCTGCATCGGCAGAAATGTCTGCGGTGTGGCCCGGCATGACTAAAGGCGTTGAGTTATTTCTTACCCAAAGCTTAACGGCAGAACAAGCAGTTGACTTTATTGAGAAGCAGATCAATAAAGAACTTGAAAAGATAAAGCACCTAGTGACCGTAAATACCCATGATTAAAACATTACAGTTAAGCATAATTATTTTACTGCTTATGGGCACAGCCTCAAAGCGTGTATTAGCAGAAACCAAGTTAACTTTGTGGCATAGCTGGATCGAAAATGAACAATTATGGCAGCAAATTCAGCAGGAATTTAATGCTTCACATAAAAACATAACCTTAAAAGTAAAGGCCTTTGAGCATGAAGAAATGAAAGAGGCAGTTATTAAATCAGGTTTTCAAAAAAGAGCTGCAGATATTTTATTGATGCCATCAGACTGGCTAGGTTATAACAGTGTCATGCAATTCTCAGAAATTCCTCATGAAATCATTAACCCCTTAGTCAAAGATGACATAGTCCAACAATCGATATTCAATGATAAAATTCGTGGAATACCGTTATTTAGGGGCAATCACTTATTATTTATGTATAACAAGTCATTGGTAGATAAACCAGCGGAAAATTGGGCTGACTTATTTGAAGTTAACCCTCAGTGGCAAAGTAAAGGTATAAAAACGTTGGCTATAAACTATAACGAGATGTTTTGGTTTGTACCTTTTATCAGTGCTTTTGGGGGCTTTCCTGTTGAGCAAGACAAAATAACACTAAACACACAAGCAACAATCGATGCCTTAACCTACTATAAAAATTTGGCAGAGAAAAAAATTGTGGACAATCTGTGTACCTACCAATGCATTAGCACTGACTTTTACCAAGGAAAGTTTGCCTATGCCATGGCAGGTTCTTGGGCGTATAAATCAGCAAAGCTAGCCTTAGGAGATAATCTAGGTCTAAGTCTTTTTCCAAAATTTAATGGTAATGAATTTAAACCTATGAAGGGAAATTTGATTTTAGCCTTCCCAAAGAATAGCTTTCAAGGATTAAAGCGTAGCAGTTTATTAGAGTTTATTGCTTTCATCCAGCAGGACAAATACCAAAAGTTGATGTTTGAAAAAAGTGGTGCTTTTCCGGTAAATCATAAGTTAATGGAAGAAATATTAAAAAAAGGGGACGCAGACTTTAAAATATCCTTTCAGCAATATCAGCTTAGTAACAGTATGCCAGCAAGTACTTCAATACCAGCTGTATGGAATGGTATGTATAAAGGTTTTACTCTTTATATGCAAAATGAAATTACAGCCTCAGAAGCAGTTAAATATATGCAGAAATCAGTTGAGCGTGAACAAGCTATTTTAGAACGGAAGTATCACTAATGTTTGCTCAATTATTCAAAAGTTTACGGAAAATTTTGTTTGTTTGGACCTTTGCTTTTGCTCTAGTACCGACCTATTTTGTTGCTGATTTTTTAATTGAAAAATTTAGAAATATTCAAATAAATGAACAGATTGAAAAACTACAGTTGCAGAACTTAAATACCGCTCAAACCGTTGAATTTGAATTGCAACTGCTTAGTAACCACCTAATACAAACGTCTAAAGATGCTGATGTTGTTTTGGCTGCTTATGCAGGGGTATTCGGGCAAAAAGCAAGAATAAAGCTAGAAAGCCTTACCGTTCAAAATGCTCTATTAAGCGCAGTTATGCTGATAGATAAATCTGGTTGGATAGCAGAAGCTTCACCAAGAAAAGCTGAACTGATAGATATAAAGCCACTGCTTGAAGAAATAAATAAGCTGCCGAAATATAATCCGAATGAACAGCAGTTTTTCACCAAGATATTTGAATCAAAAAAACTTAGTCATGAATTGCGTAACAAGTCTTCTATTAAAGATGATATTTACAAGGGGCATTATCAAAGTGATCATGTCATGCTGTATATCTCTCCTTTGGTTTTTACTGAGTCGGAAACGGTTAATACAGGATTCTTAGTCGGATTAGTGCCTATTGAGCGGGTATTTGATAACTGGCAGTCTAAATTACCAAAAAGCGAGTTGGTGAGACTGTCAGTAGCAGATAACAACTTAATTGTCGCCAGTGAGGTAGCACAAAAAGAGGTTATTGCTGAGAAAGCTGAAGTTGTGCTTAATAAAAATGCTTTTATAGAAAGTACTTCAAACCCCCAGTATTCTCAAAATAACAGTAATATAATACTTCAAGCTGATGTAGAGCGGAATAAACATGATGCGCTTATTAAAGTTAATGACCTTATCGATGAATTTAAAGTCATTACTATTTCAATTTTAGTTATTATACTTTTAGCTAACTTTTTGATTATTCAGTATATTATAAGAAAGTTGAATTTATTGACTCAAGTTGTTGGAAATTATGCGAAGGGAAATTTGAAACCCGAGAAGCCTGAGTTGTACTTTAATGAAATAAACCAAATAATTAATGTACTTGCTGAAATGGCAAAACGTATTCAGCAAGATCAGCAAGAGCTTGAGCTGAGAGTTGAACAACGAACTGAAGATTTGCAGCGGGCCTATAATGATGTGGCTCAAAGCAATGAACAATTAAAGAGGATGCAAAATCAACTAGTTGAATCAGAGAAAATGTCACAGTTAGGGCAGTTAGTTGCGGGTGTGGCTCATGAAATCAATACACCTATAGGCATAGCGGTAACGGCATCTACGGCATTAATGGATAAAATAGAAGCTATTGAAAACGAGTTTTTACAGGAGCAATTAACTAAATCAAGTTTGAAAACCCATTTAAAGCACAATAAAACTTGTAGTGATTTGATTTACAGCAATCTAAAAAGAGCATCAGAATTAATACAAACATTTAAAGAGGTTGCCGTAGATCAGAGCAGTGAAAACCGCAGAACCTTTAAACTCTTTTCATATCTACATGAAGTCATTGCTAGCCTTCAGCCTGAACTTAAATATTATCAAGTTACTGTAAATATTCAGGGGGATAAAAACTTTGAATTTGATAACTACCCTGGAGCATTTGGTCAGTTAATCACAAATTTTGTCATGAATTCACTCAAGCATGCCTTTGATAAGGCTAAACAACATACGATAAATATTAATTTCATGATAGATGAAGGGTATGTTCATCTAACCTATCAAGATGATGGCGTGGGAGTGGCGACAAATGAACTACCTAAAATATTTGAACCATTCTATACAACAAAACGCGGTTATGGCGGCACAGGTCTTGGTTTGAATATAGTTTATAATCTTGTTACTCAAAGACTTAATGGCTCTATAGAGTGTCAAAGTGCAGTTAATCAAGGCACTCAGTTTAAGATTCAGCTCCCTAAAGTTTTACCGACCCAATAAATAAGCGTACTATAATCTTTTGAATTGCTCTAGCGAGTTTGCTCTTGAGTTACTATTATTGGAAAGAAAATTATGGATGGAAGCTACTCCAATGAACTTCAACAATCACTAAAAACTAGTTTTGGTTTTGAACAGTTTAGGCAAGGGCAAGAACAAACCATTAATCAGTTACTTAATGGTCAGTCAACTCTAGCCATATTCCCAACGGGATCTGGCAAGTCGTTATGCTATCAATTCACAGCGTTACATTTGCCCCATTTAACCCTAGTTGTTTCTCCTTTGTTAGCCTTGATGAAAGATCAGTTAGCTTTTTTAGCAAACCGTGGTATTGCCGCTGCCAGCATAGACTCCACGCTCAACACTAAGCAAGTGCAAGATGTTATCTCGGCAGTACGTAGCGGCAATATTAAAATACTCATGGTGTCGGTAGAGCGTTTTAAAAATGAACGCTTTAGACAACTTATTCAATCAGTGCCAGTGTCTATGCTAGTGGTTGATGAAGCCCATTGTATTTCAGAATGGGGACATAATTTTAGGCCAGATTATTTGAAACTGCCCAGTTACCGCCAGGCACTGAATATTCCATTAACTTTGTTGTTAACAGCCACAGCGACGAAAAAAGTTAAAGGAGATATGGCACAGAAGTTTGCCATTGCTGAAGAGCATATCGTGCAAACAGGTTTTTATCGTAGCAATTTAGATTTGTCTGTAGTGCCATTAGCTAGTGCGGATAAAAATGCTTATTTGGCTCAACAAATACAGCAGCAAATGGGCTCAGGTATTGTGTATGTCACCTTACAGCATAGTGCAGAGCAAGTTGCGAGCTATTTACAAAAAGCCAATATCAACGCTAGTGCTTATCATGCGGGCTTTTCAAGTGAAATACGTCATCAAATTCAAACTGATTTTATGTCAGGAAAAGTACAAGTCATTGTTGCAACTATCGCTTTTGGTATGGGCATCGATAAAAGTGATATACGCTTTGTTTTTCATTATGACTTACCAAAGTCCATTGAAAATTATTCTCAGGAGATTGGTCGTGCAGGGCGTGATGGACAATCATCGCTCTGTACAACCTTGGCTAATTTAGATGGTCTTAATACCGTTGAAAACTTTGTTTATGGTGATACGCCAGAGCTTAGTGGTATTGAGCATGTTATTGAAAATATAAAATCTGAAACAGTTTATGGTAGGTGGGAATTACAGTTATTGCCCTTGTCTAATGAAAGCAATATTAAACAATTACCGCTAAAAACCTTGTTGGTACAACTTGAACTAGCTGGTGTTATTGAACCTATGCATAGTTATTTTGCTGACTTTAAGATCAAATTATTACAACCAGTAGAGCAAATTCTGGCTAATTTTAATGAAGAGCGTCAGCAGTTTTTAAATGTTATCTTTAACGCTACGGCGTTTAAAAAGGTGTGGGGAAGTTTAAACTTTGACAAACTGCTTGAAATTGAAACTGTAGAAAGAAACCGTGTTATTGCCGCTTTAGAGTATTTGCAAGAGCAACAAATGATTGTGCTAGAAACGTCTCGTATGACAGAGGTTTTTAAGGTAAATAAAGACATGCTTGATGATCCTAGTTTAGCGAATAACTTGCATGATTATTTTATCGATAAAGAGCGTAAGGAAATTAAACGAATTGCATCCCTTGTGCAATTTTTTCAATTAGAAAGCTGTTTAAGCGCTAATTTATCGCGATATTTTGATGATAATCAGGCACCAATTCATTGTTGTCATTGCAGCGTTTGTCGTGGAAAAGTGGCTAAATTAACCTACTCACAACAGGCTATTTGGCCAAACGATGATACCTTAGTAAAGTATGCTCAAGCCCTAAAGTTACATTTAGCTGCGAAGACTCCACTTCCCCTTACTCTTGAAAGTTATTGCCGCTTCTTTGCTGGCATGACAGTGCCGATTTTCGGCCGTAATAAGGTGAGAGCCTTGGCGGGTTTTGGCTGTTGTGAACAACTACGTTATCAAGATATTCGTGAAAAATTAGTTAGTTTGCAAGATATGATTTTATAGTCAAAAACAATACTTATTAGTCACTTCTACATGGTTGGTTTTCAATAAACAAGTTAACCCATTGTTTTAGCTGTATTTTTGTTTTTTGGAACATACTTTGCTTTTCTTATAGCCATGTCGTTAACACTGAATAGGAAATACAAGTGAACCAACAAACCCTTTCTCGCATCCAACTTTACTTTACCATCATAGTCTCCCTCGTTACTTGGGGATTATTGCTCTGGCAATATAGCCATGAAGGTGTGCCTAGTCACCATTTATTGCATCGTGCAGACTTACCTGCCATCTCTAATTGGTGGGGGATAGCATTATTACCAGCACTCACTTGGCTGTTGTTGATGCGTATCAATAAGCGTGTTCTTGACAAAAACTGGCTAGAAATCGATCAAGGTACGAATCAAGAAACTGAAAAATATCCGAGTAAGATAGTGATAAGTTTTGTTATTGCATTGATTTATGGTGGCTTAATGTCTAGCTTTTTTGTGTTGGGAAAACAGGAACTCACCGGGATCATGTTTCAAGGAATATTCGTGCTAGCCCTATTCTTTAGACTATATCGTGAAGAATTTGCGCTTGGTTTTATCCTTAGTATGAGTTTCGCTTTTGGTGCTGTTTTACCGACTATTTTTGCCTGCGTCATCGGTTTAGCCGCTTTCATACTTTACCACTTGCCGCGTTATATTTATGCAATGATTAGCACTAGAGTTATAAGAAAATAACCTTTCTTTAGCCGAAGTTAATTTACTGTAAGCATTGCTATAAATATCTAAATTACCTTGGGCTGCCGTTTTAAAGCTTAAATACGACAATGGCACTGATTTGGTTGTTTTACTGCTAACAGTATAGCCAGCATAAGTCATGAGTGTAATGAAAGCAGTGATGGCAATTCTTTGTTTAGTAGGGTTATTATTATTCAGTTTAACTTTCATGAGAGTTAAACATTTTTCAATATCAGTAAACTAGTAGTGAAATATCTGCTAAACAACAAAGCTTAACCAAGGCGATTGAAGCGGCAACCACTGCAGATAATGCTATTTCATTGCAGATAATAAAGTAGGATTAGGCGATTGTTGTAAAGATAATGAGATCTCTTTGTGCGCTTGGCGAAAGGGCTTATAGAGGTGAGACTTTAGCGTTTTCTTTACTGGTTTAATGTCAACTCCTTTGATGACGCAGAACAATGCTAGCGCATAAACCGTTTCTAATTCAGGCAATGCCGCTTGCCGATTAAGGCTTCTGTTGTTGCATGAGCCACAACCCCCCTTAAATTGATACGCAGTATTGGCAAAAATAACACCGAAACCCATAAAACAAGCGACTAAATCTATGGTTTGCGCTAATAACTCTTTTCCACCGGGAGCGTTATAAGCAGAATTTGCCCCATATTGGTTTACTAGAATCCCTGCCTGATGTTGTACTAAATAAGCTATTAAATCTTGCGGTTGGTTAAGTTGACTTGGGTGAAAGGCAATCTCTATCGAAGGTGTTGCAGGTATTGCAGGTGCTACTTCCTTACCTTCTACTTTATAACTGACACCACTTTTGACTTGAGGGCTAACTTGCGCACTAACAATGGCTTCTTCACCGCGCAGTCTTGATGGAAAAGACAACAAAGGCATCGATTTTGGGGAGAAATTATCAGCAGGTACCAGCGCAATTGGCCATGATGTCATGCCCGTGTATTTTGTAGTACTGGCAAAGATCACTTCTGCCATTTCCTCAACACTACTTGAACTCCCCGGATAAAAGCTATTATCGGGTAATATCAGCTCACTATTATCTTTAAAATAATCACCATCAAGTTGCTCAATACACCAAGCAAAGCTATTAAAAATCCATGCTTTTGACCCTTCATCAATGACAGGTTTTGTTTTAAAGAAAGTGGAAAACATTAATATTGGCCTTTTATCTATCTGTTATTTGTCTTGTTCGCAATGTGATTATACATTTTAGGGTGAAATATTGTATACCCGTTATCATTCAAGATGCAGTTTCAGAGCTAAGCGAGGACATCAGCGCAAGGCGACATACGCCTATAATGGTTGTTCCCTTATAAAGTATGGCAACGCAGCACTGATTTTCTCGCTTAGCTCCCAAAGGGCAAGGCAATAAAAGGCATCTTCTTCGTTAGTGATTTTGACAATAGAATAACTATTCTCTGCAATCACTGCCTTGAAGCTATCCTTTTATTGACTTGCTGATATCTAGCATCTTGAGTGGTAATGGGTATATATAAAAAGCCTGTAACAGTTTAGGTTACAGGCTTATAAAGTAGAGAATCACTGATTGACTTAAGGAGTAATAAAGTTAATGACTTGTTCCTCTTTCATAATTTATTTTGTTGTAGACGTTATACTTACCTGAAGGTTTTTTCATTGGCATACGCTTAACTATTTCTAATGTTTGGGCGTTGTAAACAATGAGTTCGCCGTCATCATCCCATACGCTTAATAACACGAACTTACCGTCTTTAGTAAACTCAACATGGGCGGCATTTTTACCGGGTGCAGGTGCGAGGGTTTTAACTATTTCTAAAGTGCTTTTATCAATTACGTGAACTTTGTCGTTATTGGGGCCAAAGAAAACATCGGTCCAAGCATATGGCGAATTGCTATGGCTACGCATAAAGAAACCAGGCCCTTCGGTTTGGATTTCTTTAATTATTTTCCAGTTTTCCATATCAATGACGGTGATTTTACCTTCTTTAATATTCGGCGAGGCAAACACTTCTTTGTCTTGGTATTGCCAAGTGATACCTGAGCCTAAGTGTGGCATACCCGTTAAACCAATGGAGGCAATTTTCTTTTTAGTATCAAGGTTAATAACTTGGCCGTTATGGCTATTTCGCGCAGTACCAATTAGATTGATGTAATCAGGATCGAAGAAAAAATCATTTAAATAATCATCGGTTTTAATACGGCGAATAGGAAATGGATCAGTAACTTTCCAGCCCTCAGCTTTGGCTTCATTTTTATAATCATGTGACCAGCCTTTAAATACTTCTACGCCGCCTTCATCACTGTAAGGGATTTCCCATACTTCCTTCACATCTTTTAATGCAACGATAAAGCTATGACGTGGTGGCGCATTGTAGACAGCGCTAACGCGTGAGCTGACACCGTCTTTGTCTTTAGCGGCGATCACCTTAATTGGCGATAAATCGCTGGTATTGAGTATCACCACATTGTTAGGTAAGTAATTGCCAACTATCAAATATTTTCCGTCACTTGAAATGGCGATGTTGCGAGTATTAATTGCCGCGCGCACTTCACTAACCGTTTTTCGGTTATAAATATCATACTTGCTTATCCAGCCGTCACGAGAGGCAAAAAATACAAATCGACCATCTGGAGAATATTTAGGGCCACCATGCAAAGCGAAACGAGTTTTAAAGCGATCTAGGCGCTCAAAAGTATCACCATTAAGTAAGGTTGCACTATGATCGCCTAGTTCCACCACAATAAACAGGTTCATTAAGTCTGCTTCAAATTGTGCAGTGTTAGGTAATTTTGTTTGATCAAAATGTTGTACTTTAGAAGCGTTTATATCAGCTGTTGTCCAGCTCAGTGATGCTTTTGATGGTGTATAAATATAATCGGCTAAGCTAGCAATTTCTTTCTCGGTTAAGGTTTTATTAAAAGCCGGCATTTGTGTTGCTGCACGACCTTTGTTGATAACTTTAACGGCTTTGTGTTTTCTAAAACGAGCAAGGTTTTCAGGTAATAAAGCAGGCCCCATTGCGCCTAAACGATCAACGCCGTGACAACTTTGGCAGTGTTGTTCATAAAGCTTTTTAGCTTCAACGTTCTCATTTTCGGAACTTGTTTTAGCATGACTTGAGAAGCTAATCATAGCGCCTAAAGAAAATGCTAAACAAATAGTTTTGTTAACGGAAAAGAGTGGTTTCATGGCCTGACCTTGTTGCTGGTTTACATGCCCTATTGAAGAGAAATAGGGCATAGAGGTGATTACTTTATTACTTAAAGTGCCTTAGACTTTATGCCGATTTGATTTCTTGTGCTTGAATATAGTCATTAGCATCCAAAAAGCCAGGTGTAGACAATTGTTGCTCTGTTAGTTGATTCACAACATCACCGATAACGATTAAAGTTGGCGGGGTAATATTATGTTTTTCAACTAATTCTGCTAGGTTACCGATAGTGCCACGATAAGTCTTTTGCTCAGGTTGAGTACCCTTGCGAATAAGTGCGGCAGGGGTATTGGCATCTCGCCCATGAGCTACAAGCTGCTCAGCAATTTTAGGGAGAGTATTGATGCCCATATAAAAGACAACGGTTTGTGTTGCACAGCTTAAGCTTGACCAAGGCAAGTTGAGTTGACCATTATTTTGAATGTGGCCAGTGATAAAAGTACAACCTTGAGCGACGCCGCGATGTGTTAATGGAATGCCTGCATAAGTAGTACAGCCAGATGCCGCTGTTATGCCAGGACAAATATGACAGCTTACACCACGCTCAAGCATAAACTCTGCTTCTTCACCACCACGACCAAAAATGAACGGGTCACCACCTTTAAGGCGTAATACTTTTTTTCCTGATTTAGCTTGTTCAACTAATATTTCATTGATTTTATCTTGCGGTACACAATGCTTTGCTTGCTCTTTACCTACATAAAAGCGCTCACAGTCTTCCGGCAATAAAGCCAAAATTTCTTCGCTGACTAAGCGATCATAAATGGCTATTTCAGCTTGTTGAATAAAACGCATGGCACGTATAGTAAGTAGCTCTGCATCGCCTGGTCCAGAGCCAACTAAGGCTACTTCACCGCTATTTAGCTGAGACTTTCCTTTTGCTAAAACAGTGTTTGGTGTAATTATATCGCTTGTGTTCATGTTTATGCTCTCTATTGCTTCAACTCTATCTTTGAAAGTTATTGAAGTGTTGGTGAAGTGCTTAAATTATACTTCTACCACAGGAATTTCATTGTTAATTGTTTGTTGATCGTTAGTTGCTAGACCAATTTCGGTATCATCAAGGTAACAACCTGGGTCTTCTGCCCATGCATCGCCCGATTGAGCAAAGGCACGGGTACGTGTGTTGCCTCCACAAATATTTAAGTACTCACAGCTAGCACAGCGACCTTTAACAGGACGAGGACTCTGTCTAAATCCTAGCATAAGAGGGTCTTGGGTATCACGCCAAACTTCAGAAAACTTTTCCGTTTTAACATTGCCAATAGGGTGGTTCCACCAGTAGGTGTCAGGATGAATTGTACCTGTATTGTCAATGTTAGCGACATTAACGCCACTGGCATTACCGCCCCAGTTAATTAAACGTTGCTTTAGGTTAGCAATTGCTTCGGGATGGGTTTCACCAAACTTTTTCGTTGCCCACTGTAATAAAAATGGACCATCGGCATCATTATTACCGGTTACAAAGTCAGTAACTATACCTTGAGTAATATGAGACCATGCGCGCTCAAAAAGCATTTCCATGGCATCTTTGGTCATTTTAAACATGGCATCATTTTCAGCATTGCGTTTGCCACGACCAGAATAATTCAGGTGAGATAGATAAAACTTATCTACTTCATATTCTTCCATTAAATCTAGCATGGCCGGAATATCATTGAAGTTTTCTTTGGTTAAACAAAGACGCATACCTATTTTTATGCCAGCTTCTTTACATAACTTTATGGCGTGCATTGAGGTTTTAAAACTACCTTCTTGGCGACGAAATTCATCGTGGAATTCTTCCAAGCCATCAATACTGATGCCTACATATTGATAATCTGCTGCTTTAATTTTATCAATATTTGATTCATCTATTAGTGTACCGTTAGTTGATAACGCAACATAAAAGCCTTTTGATTTTGCATAAGCTGTTATTTCGTAGATGTCAGGGCGAAGTAGCGGTTCACCACCAGATAAGATAAGTACAGGTACTTGTGCTACTTTTAAATCATCTATGGTCGCTTTGATTTGCTCTGTGTTTAATTCGTCTTTGAAATCAATATCTAACGACGTTGAATAACAGTGCTTACAGCGTAAATTACAGCGACGAATAAGGTTCCATATCACTACAGGGCCAGGCATTTTTCTAGCTGGCTTAACTGGCTTTAATGCTGTTAAGTCATCATGCAGTGTAGTTAATAATTGTGAAATTCTAAACATAATACATTTGCTCTCTTAACTTGATTTACGCCATGTTATTTCTTTAGCCGCAAACCCGTTTTTTTCAGTATTTGAGTGCTGGTTAACATATCATTACTTTTAATAGGGCTACCTTGACCTGCATCATGATTGCGCTGTACTAAGACATCATTTAACAATTCTTTGATCTGGCTTCGGTAGTTTTGGATTTCTTGTTGGTTTTTCCCATGCACCATGGCAAACAAATTATAGTTCCAATGGGGTAAATGGCGAGGCCTTTGATAGCAATGACTGACATAAGGTAGCTTGCCAATGCGTTGTCCCACTTCTTGGATTTTATCGTCTTGAATATCCCAAACCGTCATGCCATTGAACTTATAACCAATTTTATAGTGATTAGGCACAGCAGCAATTCGGCGAATAATGCCTCGTTGCTGAAGATCTTCAGTCAGGGCTAAAACCTGCTCTAAGCTAATGTTTAGTTTTTCTGCAATGACATCGTAAGGACGCTCCACAATAGGAAGTCCTTTTTGAGTCGCTAAAATGTATTGTCTTTCTAAAGACGTTAATTCGGTTGTTAACTCATTAGACTGGCAAGTAGAGTCCGACATAAAATTCTTCCAATTTTGGGGTGTTAAGTACAGTTAATTGAGTTTTTTCTTCTATGCCTGCAATAACCTGATCTATTTCGGCTTGTGATTCTGTTGCAATAACAAACCACATGTTAAAGGTGTGATCACGTCGATAATTGTGGGCAATTTGCTCAAAGCTATTAACTTGTTCGGTAACTTTTTCAAAATCCTCTTCGGGTACAGCAAGGGCAGCCAAAGTAAAAGCACCACCTAAACAAGCAGCATCAAACATAGGACCAAAGCGAGATAACACTTTGTCTTCTCTTAATACTTGTAAGTGGGATATTACCGTTTGTTCGTCTGTCTCTATACCCTCTGCATTGAGCGTTTTTGCTATTTCAGCAAAAGGGCGTTCGCACACAGGTAAGCCTTTTTGCAATAAGTTAATTAAGGCTTTATCTAATAAAGATAGTTCACTAACTTGTGTCGTTGCTGCCTTATCCATGAGCGGCCTCACTTCTAGCTGTTTCCTTTCTGCTTTTAAGGTAACTCGCGCCTTTTTGCTTATAGGCTTTGAAGCTAAAAAGAATATCTTTTTCTATCTGCGATAAAGATAATTGCTCTGTTAAGTCAGTAATTTGCTGTAAAACAAAGTCTTTATCGGTGCCGTGAATCATGCAAAATAAATTATAAGGCCAATCAGGCAAGCGGCGTGGTCGGCGATAGCATAAAGAAACCTCAGGTCGCTTGGCAAGTTCTGCTGCAACAGCGTCCACATGTTCACTATCAATGTTCCATACCACCATAGCATTGGCGTTATAGCCAAGTTTACGATGTTTTACCACTAAACCAAAACGGCGTATTAATCCTGATTCTTGCCAAGCCTCTATTTGAAAAAGTACTTGTAGCTCAGTGCATTTAAGCTCTTCGGCTATTAGTACATAGGGATTTAATGCTTTAGGTAAACCCGCTTCAATGCATTTTCTTAGTTGTGTTTTTTGAATTTCAGATAAAGCTGGAATGTCATCAGCAGCTATTTTGGAACTATCAGCATTAACACTTGGACTAGCTTGGCCAGTAATATTTATGCCAAAGGCTAAGTCTAAATGGTATGACGCTTCCATGGGTAGCACTAACACTGGTAAGCCAGTAAGTAACTCAATGCGTGTTAGGGTATTATTTAATACTACAGGGTCACTAGCGGTAACAACAAACCAAAGGTTGTAATCGGTTTTTTCAAAATGTGAACCGCGAGCATAGTTATGATTTACTTGTTCAAACTGGTTAACTATGCTGGCAATTTTATCAAGCTCTTCTTCTTTTACTGCTAAAGCCGCTAAAGTACTTGCACCAGCTTTTTTATGGTCAAAAACAGGCCCTATACGCGAAATAACTCCTTGCTCATCTAACGCTGACAACGCAGTAAAAACATCGTCTTCTGTGATATTATTTTGTGTTGTAGATAACTTTTCTGCAATGGCAGTATAAGGGCTACTAACTAACGGAAAATCCCTTTGAAAGTTATTGATGATATCTTGTTGTAATTGGCTTATTTGCCCATTACTTAATGCATCGTTTTCAAGTTTTTTTGATAAGTTAGCCATTGTTATAACCCTATTTGATGAGCTCGGTTGGTAAAGAAAATACCACTCGGGCTTTTTGAAGGTAATTTTTTCAATAATGTTTGAGTTTGCGTGTCATACACGTGAATTTCATTGCTGTCACGTACCGACATCCACACATGCTCACCACGGGGCGTGAACTCCATATGTAATACCGCAGGCCCAGGTGTTAAGGTTTTAACACGCTCAAAGGTTTCGGTATTAAATACCTGAATGGTATTATTGTCTGGGTAAGCAAAGTTCACCCAAATTTGTCTATTGTCAGGTTGCGCCATCACGAAGATAGGTTGGCTGTGTGCTGGAATTTCAGCAACTTGTTGCCAAGTTTTGGTGCTAATTACCAATACTTTATGCTGACCTACTGCAGGAACGAAAGCGTGATCACCTGCGATAGCCCAGCCTTCAAGGTGTGGCATTTTATAAACCGGTAATTTTTGCTCACCCTTACCATAATCTTTTAAGATATGGCGCATACCTTTTTCAGGATGCCATAGGTCAAGTAGTGCCATACCGTCTTCACCAAACAAGCCAGCAATGTAATAACGACCATCACCACTGATTAGCGCATCATAAGGAAATAAACCAATATCTGTATATTTAGTAATGGCAAGTTCGTCGCCTGAAAAATCAGCTACCCAAGTTTCATGGCTATCAAATAGACTGAAAACAAATTTATTACCGGGGGCGTCAACTAAACCTACTACTTTTGAGCGATAAGGTTGCCCGTCTTTGGTTAGCCCTTTTTCAGGAACAATAGTTGCGTCAATATTGGCAACTAGCTCTAATGTTTCACTGTTAAATACTTTTACACCACCGGGAGTATAGTTAGACACGGCGACTAATTTACCATCTTGGCTAATAGCGCCACCAATACTGTTGCCCGATTGAATAACACGCTTGGCAATTTTGTCTTTTAGTAAATCTACTTTGGTTAAACCGCCATCACGTCCAAAAACGTAGGCGAAGCGTTGGTCTCTTGAATACACAATTGAGGCATGGGATAAATCGCCTAAGCCATCAATTTCACTAACAATTTTTTTATCGGTATGGTCAACAATTTGAACTTGGCCTGTGGCGCGCTCAATAATAACACCCATGTCACCAGTAGCACGTAGTTCGTTGTGTGCTTCAGTAGTTGTTTCTTTTTTAATGACAACACATGCACTTAAGGCAGCACTAATAAGGGTGATGCTGGCTAGTTGAAAGAATTTATTTTTCATTGGAAATCCTCAGTTATTCCTTATTAGTATTATTAATTTGTGATGTTGCCTTGCTTTAATTGCTCGGCTATCCATAAGGCTTCTTGTTCTGTTAATAATGTTTTCCATGGCGGCATGGCTGTACCAGGGCGACCATATAAAATAGTATTTTGAAGAAATAAAATAGGTTTGTTTTCTAGGTTTTCTACAAGTAAGGCTGGCCCTAAACCGCCTTTTAAAGTCATGCCATGACATGAACCACAGTCTTGCTTCACAATATGTGTTAGCTCTGCTTGGCGTACATCAGTGACTATATTGTTATCAGTTTTACCATCAGCAAAGCTCTGATTTGACACCATTAAAAAGCACCCCAATATTGCAGCCATGCGGCATGCATGTTTGATTATTGATGAACTCATACTTATCTAAACCTCTTTTTTATTTGAAAGTTAGTTTACACAGCTGGCATATTTTCTTTGTTGCCCAAGATCATATTTTTGAAAACTAAGCAGGTATTTTTTTGATATAAATCACCAAACAGTAAAATGTTCCCACTTTCAATTGTGTTTTATAAGACAAGAAGCGGTATCGGGTCACTCTTTTTATCCTTTGAAACAGATAAAATATGAGTTGTTCAGATTAAGATAAATAATGCTGCTACACTGAAATATGCGTGGTATTAATGGCTATAGAGTTGATGCTACATCGTGAGTAAGCACTTGTTTCCTTGCAGTATAATTAGCAACTTAATTAGGCAATAGCGCTTATATAATTCATTATTAAGAGGAATTAAAAATGAAGAAAGTTGCTATCATTCAAGAAGCGCCCTATGTTCTTGATAAAGAAAGAACCATCAATAAAGCTGTTGAAATTATTAATAAAGTATCAGCTCAAGGAGCTGAACTCATCGTTTTTCCTGAAGCATTTATTCCAGGCTATCCTGCATGGATATGGCGTTTAAGACCCGGTGGTGATTGGGGGACCTGTGAAGAGATACATGCTCGTTTATTGAAAAACACTGTTGATTTGTCAACTAATGATCTCGAACCTATCTGTAAAGCCGCTAAAGAAAATGGTGTCACCTTAGTTTGTGGTATTAATGAGCGTGACGGTAAAAATAGCCAATCAACAATATATAACAGCGCTATTACTATTGATGCTCAGGGAGATATAGTTAACCACCATCGAAAATTGATGCCTACTAACCCAGAACGTATGGTGTGGGGTTTTGGCGATGGGCATGGTTTAAATGTAATTAAAACCCCTGTGGGCAAAATAGGCAGCCTTATTTGCTGGGAGAATTATATGCCTCTCGCAAGGTATGCTCTATATTCACAAGGCGTTGAAATATATATAGCACCTACTTACGACAGTGGTGAAGCTTGGATAGGGACAATGCAACATATTGCTAGAGAAGGAAAGTGTTGGGTACTTTGCTGTGGCGTTGCATTAGAAAGAAAAGATCTACCTGAAGATTTTCCTGATTTAGACAGCTTATATCCCGAAGAGGAAGAATGGATTAATCCGGGAGATTCAGTTGTTATTGCTCCTAGCGGTGAAATCATCGCTGGCCCTCTGTCTAAAGAGAAAGGAATAATGATGGTAGAAATAGACGTTGAAAAGGCGGCTAGCTCAAAGCGGGCTTTGGATGTTGCTGGTCATTACTCAAGGCCTGATGTCTTTACATTACAAGTAGACAAGTCTCGACAATCACCTATAACTTTTATTAACAATAGTGATAAATGATTTACGTTATATAGTGAGTAGAATAATGAATTGAGAGGATATGCAAACTAAGTGTTTTGTCAGCTATATCCTCTTATTTACTTATCTTCAATTAAAGCTCAACTAATGGTTAATTGATGCCTTTGTCGTTGAGGAACTGGCTATATTCCTTGTCAGTGCCGTTGATGTGGCTTATTAACCAAACGGTAAGGAACTCGCTAACTTCTTTAAGTGCGTCATGACCCTTTTCATTGTAGAGCTTAACAAATTGATCTACTTGTTCAATCATTTCTTGATGCTTGGCTTTATGGGCTTCAAAGTCAGGGTAATTGTTATCGCGCATTAACTTTTCTTCGCGTTCAAAGTGATATTTAGTGTAGGCAATTAACTCTTCAAGGGATTTTTTTTCAAAATCTTCACTCATGGCATGGTCATAAGCAATAGTAAATTGATTTAATAAGTTAATGAGCTTTTTATGATCCTGATCTATATGGGTGATCCCTACACTATATTCTTCTTTCCATTTAACCGCATTTGAATCATCACTTTTCTTATGAAAGACAGGGATGAGTATTAAGGCAACAATTAATAGCCATGAAATCGGGTTGGTAAAACTTGATAAAAAACCAAGAAAAATAGCGACAATTGCTAGGGCAATGATTGCGGCATAGATAAAGGATTTAGTACGACTATTCATTTTTTCCTCATATAGATAATCTTGTTAAACCCTTAAAAATAATAGGGTTAAGTGGATGATATTGATTCTTAATTAGCTATTTTATTGCAAATGTTAATAATGATTTTTGACAAATGTCATCAAATTTCTTGACCTCGATCAACTTATCAACGGCATTCCTGTCTAGAACAAAAAAACTTGATCTGCATCACATAATTATAGCGCAAATAAGAAGATAGTTACATTCAGAAACATTTTCACCTAAGAAATTCTCAAACTAGTTATCTCTTGGGAAAATGTAGCTAAATAAAATAACAACTGGAGAGTAACTAATGAAATACATTAAATCTAGTCTTTCAGCACTTGGTTTAGCAATAGGTATGGCTGCTGGTGGTATCAGCATGTCAGTATCTGCGGCAGAGCCAACGTTATCTGAAGCAGACTTTGAAAAAGCACAATTACACTATTTCCAGCGTTGTGCTGGTTGTCACGGCGTATTACGTAAAGGCGCTACAGGTAAAAACCTTGAGCCAAAAGCAATGCTTAAGAAAGGCCAAAAGCGTCTAGAGAAAATTATCGCTCTAGGTACTGAAGGCGGTATGAACAACTTTGATGATTTATTCAGCAAAAAAGAGATTGCTAACTTAGCAACGTTCATTCAAATGACTCCACCAGTTCCACCGGAAATGTCATTAGAGCAAATGCGTTCTCACACTAAGCAATTTGTTAAGCTTGAAGACTACCCAACTAAGCCAATGCACGGCTTAAACTGGAAAAACTTCTTCGTAGTTATCGAACGTGACGCAGGTAAAGCGGCTATCATCGATGGCGATACTAAGAAAATTATTACTCACATCGATACAGGTTACGCGGTACACGTAATCAAAGGTACTGAGCACCATAAAGTTGACCATGCAAAAGATGTTGGTCGTTTCTGGTACACAATCGGTCGTGACGGTAAAGTTAACAAAATCGATTTATGGCAAAAGCCTGAAAAAATGTTAGTTGCTGAAACTAAAATGGCATATGACGCACGTGATATCGCTGTTTCAGGTGACGGTAAATACGTAATTGCTGGTGGTTACTGGCCTGCGCATTTCGTAATCATGGATGCTGATACGTTAAACCCACTTAAAGTTGTTTCAACTCGTGGTTATAACACTAAAGGTGAATTCATCAACGAAGCACGTGTAGCTGCTATCTATACTGCACCAAATGAGTCTGCGTTCATCGTTGCTGTTAAAGAAACGGGTAAAATGTTACAAGTTGACTACACTGACTTAGATAACTTAAACATCACTGCAATCGAATCAGCTGAATTCTTACATGATGGTTTCTTCGACCCTTCAGGTCGTTACTTCCAAATCGCTGCTAACGCATCGAACAAAATGGTTGTAGTAGATACTAAAGACGGCAAGCTTGAAAAAATGATTGACGTTGATGCATTACCACACCCTGGTCCAGGTGCTAACTGGGTTGATAAAGAGTGTGGTCCAGTTGGTGGTACTACTCACTTAGGTGTTGGCTTAGTTTCTGTTTGGGGTAATGATCCAATCAACCGCCCTGAGCAAGCTTGGAAACTTTGTTACGAAGTTGAAACTGACGGTGCTGGTGTATTCATCCGTACACATGAAACTTCTGACTACGTTTGGGCTGATCAGCTGAAACACCCTGAGCCAGAAATTCAACAGTCTGTACAAGTTTTCGATAAGAAAACTCGTGAAATCGTTAAAACAATCCGTGTAACTGAAGAGCCAGGTAAAGCAGCACTTCACATGGAATTCAACGAAGATGGTTCAGAAGTTTGGGTTTCAGTTTGGAACCGTAAAGACAACAAGAACCCAACTGGTGAAATCGTGGTTTATGATGCAAAAACTCTTAAAGAGAAAGCACGTATTAAAGGTTTAACTACGCCAACAGGTAAGTTCAACGTTTATAACCGTATAAACCATAAAACATAGATTCTATTTAGTAGAATTTATTTTGAAGGGCATGGCTCGTGTCATGCCCTTTTTACTATCTAGCGAAAAGTATATTTAAGCGTATTACCCACTGAGAGCTTATTATGGCTAATAACACATTTACAAACCCTAGTTTCTGGTCAAGACGACTAATACTTGGTACAACCGTTTCTGGTGCCGTTATCTTTTTTATTGTTGGTATCATCTTCTGGGGTGGCTTCAATACGGCAATGGAAGCAACAAACACCACTGAATTCTGTATTGGCTGTCATGAAATGGAAGCCAATGTATATCAAGAATATACCCCAACCATTCATTACTCTAACCGTACTGGTGTAAGAGCAGGTTGTCCTGATTGTCATGTGCCACGCCCTTGGATTCACAAAGTGGTACGTAAAATCAAAGCATCTCGTGAAGTATACTTTTGGTTAACTGGTAAAATTGATACGAAAGAAAAATTTGAAGAACATCGTTTTGACTTAGCAAAAAATGTCTGGAATGACATGAAAACGACCGATTCAAGGGAATGTCGTAACTGTCATAACTTTGAATCAATGAATCCTGAATTTCAAAAGCCTCGTGCTCGTAAGCAGCATTTAAATGCCTTTGAAACAGGCCAAACCTGTATCGATTGTCATAAAGGTATTGCCCATCACGATGTACGTGATAAGTTGACAGATGAAGAACTTGAAAAGCTTGAAGCGCCAAACCCTGATTATATTCGTGAAATTCCTCAGGAATATATAGACGGTTTAGCGAGAGTTGAAGCAAAAGAAGCCGCTGAAAAAGCAAAACTTAAAGAAGACAAAGCTGCTGAACAAGCTAAAATTGATGAAAAAGTAGCAGCTGCTGTTGCACAAGCACTAGCAAGCGCTCCTGCTGGGGCGGCTCCTAAAGCTGCTGGTAAAGCAGCGCCTGCACAGGCTAGCAATATAAATGTTGATTGGGGTAAAGCAAAATCAACTGATATTGGTGTTTTCTATCCAGGTACGGCATCAATAGAGTGGATATTAGGTCGTAAGCATGGCGGTAAACGTGCCTTCTCTAAAGGTGACCGTTGTACAGAGTGTCACGCAGAAGAAATCGCAGATATTGGTAACAACATTGTTTCAGGTGAAAGCGAAAAAGATCTAGAGCCAAATGTTATTCCAGGTAAGCGTGGTAGCTTTGATGTTACTATCGATGCAACTCATGATAATGAGAACCTATATTTACGCTTTAGTTGGGCCGATGGTGAACATGCGCCAGTACCATTTGTTGATGGTGGCAAAATGGATCCTGAAAACCCAATGAAACTAGCCTTTATGATTGCTACCGATGATGCTGAATATGCTGACAGAGCAGGTTGCTGGGGTACATGTCATGCTGACGCTAATTCGATGCCATTTGCACCAGAAGCAGCAGCACTTAAAGGCAGTGACTTAGCGAAGCGCTTGAACTTCGATACTGGCACAGGTATGGGCGTGACTAAATATGTGAAAGAGTCTCGTACTAAGCTTGAGCTTAAGGGGCGTCGTGGTAAAGCATTAGGTGGCTGGGATAAGCTTAAAGATGATGCTGATATCAAAGCTGCGCAAGATGCAAATCAATACATGGACTTAGTTCGCTATAAATCAGGGACTCAACAAGTTGAAGATGGTCAAATCTTAGCTTCTCGTGATATGCACGGTGGACAAGGTGCAGAAGTTGAAGCTTCACTGAAAAATGGCACTTGGTCTGTTGTAGTTAAACGTAAGCTTAAATCAGACAAAGCTGGCGATATAAGCATTGAAGCAGGCAAAGTATATAACTTTGGTTTTGCAATTCATGATGATTACTCAAGTGCTCGCTATCACCACGTATCATTTGGCTATAAACTTGCCTTAGATAATGATGAAGCAGAAGTGAATGCTGTAGCTCAATAGCATAAGTAATAACAAGAGTAGAAGTTGCAAGTGTTGAAAGGTAAAGCTCGACACTGAATACGTATCACAAAAGCAGGCGTCTTGATTTGTTAACTCAGATCAAGGCGTTTTTTATTTTCTGTGCTATCATCTTCGGCATTATTTAAGCTAATTGAACACAAAATATGAAAACCTTTAAAGAACTACTGGAACTAACCTCACAGCAAGAACAACCTCAACGCTTGATGTTTTTATTCGCAAATGCCGAATCAAAAAATCCAAAGAAGAGTAAAAAACACCAACAAGGTACTATCTCTCCGGTAATGTGTGTTGATAAGCTTCCTGAAGAATTAACTACCTTTGCAGCATTAAAAAAAGAAGCAGACTCAATTGAGAAAAACTGGAACTTTGTTTTTATTGCTAGCTTAAGTGGTGAAAATGGTATGACACCAAGCCAAGACGATGCCGAACCATTTTTAAATAAAATGGCTAACGACGTGCAAACAGGCAACAATGTTGGCCGTTATGTTATCTATGATAGAGATGAAAACCCTATTGAATTAGAAGCAAATAACTAATACTTCGACTGCTCGTGCCTCGCGCTCAGTATGAGCGGTGGCATTGGGTATACTTTGTCAGTTTTATAAGTATATGACTCACCGTTTGTCCTGAGCTTGTCGCCCTTCGACAAGCTCAGGATAATCGGAGAAAACTGAGAAAGCTCAGGATAATCGGAGAAAACTGAGAAAGCTCAGGATAATCGGAGAAAACTGAGAAAGCTCAGGATGCTCGGAGGAAATTGAGAAAGCTCAGGATAATCGGAGAAAACTGAGAAAGCTCAGGATGCTCGGATAAAATTGAGAAAACTCAGTATCACCGGAATATAACAAGTTGCACTTTCGTTTGCCCTGAGCCCGTCGAAGGGTGGAATCTAACTGCTTTAAACTACTCACAAGCGAAAAAATTAAAGAACACCATGAAACCCAACACAGCTCAAGCAATGCAAATACTAATCAAGCAAATTCAAACGGCTTTACCGTTTGACAAGCCTGAGCACGAAATTTGTGAAGGAAAATGTGTTGGCTGTCCGAAAAAAATGCTCGAATACATGGGCAGTGAGTTGGATCACCATCAGTGCCAACTTGATAATAATGAAACCCCTACCTTAGGTGAGTTAAGTGATTTAGCACGCGTAGCTAAAAAAGTTCACCGTAATATGACTCGAAATAACCTCGTTTAGCCAGCTTTCTAATTCTTAACTTTATGTTTTCAATTCTCCGAGCTAATTTGAGTTTAACTCATAGCTCAAAGCTGTCAGTAGATTACTTTTACAAGTAACATGAAGATATTAAAATCTAAATTTAGAAATTAAAAATGGCACTAAAAAGTGCCATTAAAAATTATTTAGGCAAAGTTTCTATTTTAAGATATTTTGAACGAAAACTAACTAAACCTAACAGACCTAAGCCCATAATAGCTAAAGAGCTTGGTTCCGGTACAGATGAAACAAATTTTGCACCTCGACCTAAATCAAAAGGAGTTCCATCAACGTTAACTTCCCAATTGCCATTACTTTCATATAATATGTTGAAGGTTTGCTTTTCAAAAGTTGTGAAGTCACCATCTAAATTACTAAATTTGGTGTATTCGCCTGTTATAATGTTGATAGGAATAAATGTATCAAATGTCAGATCAAGAAAATAACTTGTAAAATCTGCTGAGATCCAACCTTCAGCATTCATATTTTCTCCAAAGTTAGTAAATCCATTGGCATCTACTGCTTCTGGATTAAGAGTCACTCCCTCAACAGTAAATCTATCACTGCCAAAAACCGAGTTCATCCAATCACTTTCATCAAACCAACGGTCACCTGAACTAAAATTAGCATTATGGATAATCAGCTGATCCACATGTTTGGAAGGACCGTCATACTGAAATGATACTATGTCACTTTGATCAAAGTAAAATCTACCATCTGAAGCTGCTTCATCTAAAACGCCTTTATCTAAAGTAGCATTACCCGTAACTAAATTTGAATATAAATAAGATGCATCCCCTTTATACGAATTACAATCTGAGCATTCCGCTTCAAAATCAAAGATTGCCACTTCCGTACCATCTTCTGTCAATCCTGTACGATATGGATCTACAATCACTCCTGCCGATGCAGTATGTGAAAGTACTAATAAAGCAAGTGGAGGTATTATCTTTTTAATCATTTTATATCCTTGTTTTTCCATGAATAAATTCTAACTGGACAAGGTAAAGCAAAAAATGCACCAAAAACATAAGTGTTTGTTTTGTATGTGTTTTATATGGTGCAAGGTTGATTTGTTAATTAAATGATATTAAAGTGTAAAATATATTGACATTAAGTGGTTGTTTTTTATGCACATATGTTATTGATAAAGTACTTTTGAAATGCATAAAAATATTTTATAGCTTGTGTCTTCAATGCATATTTTGAAGTCGCTCTAACCTAACATCAGGATTGAAAGACTATATTGGTGGCAGATTGTGTAAAAACTAAATTTAATTTACTCAAACCCCAATATTCTCTCTACAATTTATTATTTCAGCAGTAAATTACTTGCATGTTGTTTATTTGGGGGTGAGGAAGCTGATATCCACTTTATTAGCGCG